>Ga0081535_100099_pt1 | contig 82406 bp, 73 predicted proteins | sample HotLakmasection3_FD_71020 | JGI IMG/M metagenome (GOLD analysis project Ga0081535, IMG submission 71020) | Hypersaline microbial mat communities from Hot Lake, Washington, USA - Section #3 (SPADES assembly) (version 2) | ecosystem: Environmental > Aquatic > Non-marine Saline and Alkaline >... | reverse complement strand
CGCGGCCAAGCTCACCTGCGGTCGGCTTACGGCTGGCGGCGGCTTCGTCGCCGAGCTTGCCCGATGCTTCGGCATCGGGCCGCGCTCGGCTCTCCGTGCGGGGCTGCGGGGACCCCGCACCCCGCAGCGGTGCCGGCGCTCACCCGTAAGCCGATGAAACAGCACGAAAACTTTTGAAACGGGCTCTGAGCGGTGCCTCGGCGGGCGCCAGCGAACGCCGGCGCGAAACGCGGCTGGTCAAGTGCGCCCAGAACACTATGCTGCGACGCGGAGTCACTTTTTTCGTCGAGCAGGTGCGCATGCCGGGCTTTCCGATCGTCGACAGCCATGTCCATCTCTGGGATCCCGGCCGGCTCCCGTTGCGCTGGGGTGAGAAAGCACCGTCGATCAACGTGCCGCATCTGATCCCCGACTACGATGCCGCGCTCGGCGGGATCGAGGTGGCGGCCATGGTCTTTCTCGAATGTGACGTGGAAGCCGGGCGGCACCTCGAGGAGGTCGCCATGATCAGCGAGATCGCGGCGGGCGAGCCGCGGCTCCAGGCGATCGTGGCGCACGCACCTTTGGAGAAGGGCGAGGCCGTGGCCGAGGATCTCGAGGCGCTCGCCCGGTTTCCGTTGATCCGCGGGATTCGCCGCATTCTGCAGGACGAGCCGGATATCCAGGCGGTGCTCGACGACGACTTCATCGCCGGGCTCAATCTTTTGCCGCGCAACAACCTGCATTTCGAGATCTGCATCTATCACCATCAGTTGGGGGCGATCGTCGATCTCGTGCGCCGACTGCCCAATGTCACCTTCATGCTGGACCATATCGGTAAGCCGCCGATCGCGGCCAGGGGACTCGATCCCTGGCGGACCCGCATCGCCGAGCTCGCCGCCCTGCCCAATCTGATGTGCAAGCTCTCCGGGCTGCTGACCGAGGCCGACCGTGCCAATTGGCAGCCGCAGGACTTCCGACCCTATATCGATCACGTGGTCGACACCTTCGGCTTCGACCGGCTGGTGTTCGGCAGCGACTGGCCGGTCTTGACGCTGGCCGGCGGCTTGCCGCAATGGGTGGACATCCTCGACGAGGCGCTCAGCGGTGCATCGGACGACGAGTTGCGCTACTTCTGGGTGGAGAACGCGCAGGCGTTCTATCGTCTCGGCGAGAGCTAGGGCCGGCGGCGGCGCCTCGGGATCGACCGGTTCCGGGCTCGCCCGGGCCGAGTGAAGGCGAGACAAGCGATGCTCCAGCTCTTTCGACCGCAACGCGCGCGGCAGCAGGCGTCGAGGGTCGATCCCGATCGCGCCCGCGCCAGCCATCCCGGTCTCGGCATTCTGATCGACCGTGGCCTCTTGGCGGCCGCCGAGATCGAGCGGGCGCTGACGCGGGCGAGCCGGACGCGCGAGCCGCTGCCCGTCGTCTTCAGCGAGCTCGGGCTGCTCTCGGGCTACGACTGGGCAGCGTTGATGGTCGAGCGCTACGGTCTCGAGCAGGCGGGTGCGGCCGAGATCCCCGATGCACCGCTGTTGGCCGACACCTTCGCTGCCCGCTTTCTCCGTCAGGCCTGGGTCCTCCCGCTCGCGGTCGACGAGACGACGCTCTGGCTCGGCATGGCGGATCCGGCCGACGAGGCGGCGATCAAGGCGGCACGGCTCGCCGCCGAGCGCGACGTCGTGCCGGTGGTGGTGCCGGTCGAGGACCTGAAGGCCGCTTATGCGCGGCTGTTCGACAGCGGCAGCCGGGCGCTGCAGGAGATCGTCGACGATCTGGCGGGGCCGGGGCTCGACGAGAACGCCAATGTCGAGCAGCTGAGCGATCTCGCCAACGAGGCGCCGGTCGTCCGGCTGGTCAACCAGCTGTTGACCGATGCGCTCAGGATGGCGGCCTCCGACATCCATATCGAGCCCTATCCCGATCGCCTGGCCGTCCGCTACCGGATCCACGGTCGGCTGAAGGAGATCGGCGCACCACCCGCCAAGCTCGCGGCCGCGGTCGTCTCCAGGATCAAGATCCTCGCCAAGCTCGATATCGCCGAGCGCCGCTTGCCGCAGGACGGGCGCAGCCAGCTCCGGCTCTTGGACCGGCCGATCGACCTGCGCGTCGCGACCATGCCGACGATCCACGGCGAGAGCCTGGTCATCCGGCTGCTCGATCAGGCGGCGGGTGCGGTCGAGCTCGGCGGCATCGGGCTTTCGGCCGAGCACGAAACCCGGCTGCGCCGTCAGCTCGCTGCGCCGCACGGCATGCTCCTGGTGACCGGCCCGACCGGCAGCGGCAAGACGACGACACTCTACGGTGCCCTGCGGACCCTCGATGCCGCGGCCGACAAGATCATCTCGATCGAGGATCCGATCGAGTACCAGATCAACGGCGTCACGCAGATCCAGGTGAAGCCGGAGATCGACCTCAGCTTCGCCCGGATTCTCCGCTCGGTCGTCCGCCACGACCCCAATGTCATCATGGTGGGCGAGACCCGTGACGCCGAGACCGCCGAGATCGCCGTGCACGCGGCCCTGACCGGCCATCTCGTGCTGACCACGCTGCACACCAACAGTGCGGCGGGGGCCGTCGCCCGGCTGCTCGACATGGGGGTGGAGCCTTACCTCCTGGCCTCGGTGCTGCGCTGTGTGATCGGCCAGCGGTTGGTGGCGGTGCTCTGCGGGCACTGCAAGGAGGCCTATGTGCCCTCGGTCGACGAGCGGCACGTCTTCGAGAGCCGCGGCATCGAGCTGCCGACGCCGTTGCGTCTCTACCGTCCGGTGGGTTGCCGGGCCTGCAACGAGGTGGGTTTCACCGGCCGGGTCGGCATCTTCGAGCTCTTGGTGATCGACGAGCCGACCCGTGCGTCGATCCGCGAGCGGGCGCCGAGCCAGACGCTGCAGGCGCTGGCCCAGGAGCGTGGCATGACCAGCATGTTCCAGGACGGGCTGTTCAAGGCCCTGGCCGGCACGACCACGCTCGAGGAGGTCTGCCGGGTGACCGAGGAGTGGTAGGGCTTTGGCGAATTTCGCCTATCGGGCGCTGACCGGCAGCGGCGAGCGGGTCGCGGGCGAGATCGAGGCCGGTGATCACAAGGCTGCGATCCAGCGCCTGCAGGCGCAGGGTCTGATCCCGATCGAGGCCTTGCCCAAACCGGCCGGCGGTGCGGCCGCGGGCGTGGCGGGCGGTGGCCCCGAGCGGGTCTCGCTCGGCGGCCGGCAGGCAGCGGCACTGACCCTGGCGACGCGCGAGCTCGCCACACTGCTCGATGCCGGCGAGACCCTGGAGAACGCACTCGCGCTGATCGCCGAGGAGCAGGACGATGCAGCCCTGGGCCGCACGCTTCGGACGGTGCTCGCCGAGGTGCGCGCCGGGGCCGCTCTGAGCGATGCCATGGCGAGCGCCCCCGAGGTTTTCCCGCGGCTCTATGTCGGCATGGTGCGGGCCGCCGAGGCGACCGGGCGGCTCGGCCCGGTGCTGGCCGAACTCGCCGATTTGCGCGAGCGCCAGGCGGAACTCCGCCGCCAGCTCACCTCGGCCCTGGTCTATCCGACCATCCTGCTGCTCACCGCGATCGGCGCCATCGCGGTTCTCCTGCTCTACGTCGTGCCGCAGTTCGAGCCGGTCTTCGCCGGCGCCGGCGACCGCTTGCCGGCGACCACCCGGGTCATTCTCGACGTCGCCGCGGGCTTGCGCGCACATGGTGCCGCCATTGCCCTCGGGCTCGGCGGCGCCATCCTCGCCGGCTTCGCGGCCCTGCAATCGCCGCAGGTTCGCGGCGCCCGGGATCGCCTCGTGCTGCGGCTGCCGGGCATCGGTGCGGCGGCCCGCGAGCGGGCGACGGCGGAGATCTGCCGCGGCCTCGCCACGCTCCTGAAGGGCGGGCTCGATCTGCCGCAGGCGCTGTCGATGCTGCGCGGCATGGTGGGCAACAGCGCGGTCGCGGTGGCGCTCGAGCGTGCTGCGGTCGGTGTGCGCCAGGGCGAGCGCCTCGCCACCGCCCTCGGCCGCGAGGGCATCCTGCAGCCGATGGGCCGAAAGCTCCTGCAGACCGCCGAGGAGAGCGGCCGGCTCGAGCCTCTGTCGCGCTATATCGCCGAGCGCTTCGAGCAGCGCATCGCGAGCCGCCTGCAGCGGCTCGTCACCCTGCTCGAACCGGTGCTCGTGATCGGTCTCGGCGGCATCGTCGGCGGCATCGTGATCGCCATCCTGACCGCCGTTCTGAGTGTCAACGAACTCGCCTTCTGACCCGACCTCAGATTGTCTGAAATACCCCTGCATTCTATCGGGAATGGTTGCGCAACAGCTTGGCTTGCTCTACCAGATCCGCTACCTTTTTCGAGTGTTTCGGGGAGAATCGCCGCCCTGGAACGTATGCCCTCAATCGCCCGCGAAGGTTGCAGTGCGCAGCTGGCATCCCCTGAGCAAACTGACCGTCTTTCTCGGTCTCGGTGCGTTGACCGCGGTCTGGTGGCTGGATCACGGCGCGCCGAGCGATTCTCGGGTCGCAGCGGCCCTGCCGGCCGCGACGGCCAGCCCCGGCGCTGCCGCGGCGGCTGCACCACCGGCTGCCCGGCACGCCACGGCGGAACCGGCGCCGACCGCCTCGGTCGAACCCGATCCCGGAACCCGGCTGTTGCCGCCGGTCGATGCCTTCACCTCGATGGTCGACCGCCCGCTCTTCGCGCCGGCGCGTCGTCCGCTCGAGCCGGCCGTCCAGATGGCCGAACTCGAGGCACCGACCTGGACGGTCGAGCCGGCAGCGGCGCCGAGCTATCCGAGCGTCAGCTTCGTCGGCAGCATCGAGGAGAACGGTCGGGTCCGGGCGCTGCTCGGTGACGGCCTCGAAGTGCGCGGTGTGGGCGTCGGCGAGGCGGTCGAGGGCTGGACCGTGCTCGCCATCGAGGCGCGGCGGCTGACCCTCGGCCACGACGGCGAGATCCTGGAGCTGACGATCCTCGAATGACCCGACCCACCCATCCGGCGCGCGACGCCGGCTTCACCTTGATCGAGCTCTTGGTCGTGCTCGTCATCCTCGGCCTTTTGGCCGCCATCGCCGGGCCGCGCGTCGTGGGCTATCTCGGTGGGGCGAAGAGCGATGCGGCAGAGATCCAGCTCGCTGCCCTGGAGCAGGCGCTCGATCTCTACCGCCTGGATACCGGCCGCTATCCGACGACCGAGGAAGGGCTCGCCGCGCTGCTCACGGCACCGGCCGGGGCGGCGCGCTGGAACGGCCCCTATCTCGACGGCAACAGCGTGCCGACGGACCCCTGGGGCCATGCCTATGTCTACCGCGTGCCCGGGACGGAGGGCGATTATGACCTCTACACCCTCGGTGCGGACAACCGGCCGGGCGGCAGCGGTGAGAACGCCCCGATCGGCCGCGGTGTCCGATAAAGCCGGCGAGGCCGGGTTCACCCTGCTCGAGCTCCTGGTCTGCCTGGTGCTCTTGGCCGCGATCAGTGCCGTCGTGATCCCGCGCTTCGGGGCAGATCGGCCGCCGACGCTGGAAGAACGCGCCCGGCTGGTCGCCGACGATCTGGCCCGCTTTCGCCGGACCGCGATGGGTACGGGCACGGTGCAGACCGCGTCGAGCGCGGCGCTGGCCGGGGTGCTGCCGCCCGAGGTTCGGCTCGGCGAAGCGATGCCGCAGGATCTCGTCTTTCTGCCGAACGGCACGAGCAACGGCGGCGTCTGGCGGTTGGAGGCGGGCGGCGAGGTGGTAGCCTTGCGCGTCGATTGGCTGACCGGCCGGGTGACGGTCGATGTCCCCTGACCGCCCAGGGCCCCCTGACCGCCCAGAGCCCGCTGACCGCCCAGAGCACGGCCGCGGCGACGCCGGCTTCACGCTCCTGGAAACGCTGGTGGCGCTCGCCGTGCTCGGGGTCGTGCTGGTCACTCTCTTCCGCCTCGCCGGTGACACGCTGGTGCAACACGAAAGCCGGGAGGCCCGGCTGCGCCTGGCGCTCACCGCCGAAGCCGCGCTGCAGGCGGCGAGGCTCGGCGGCGACTCCATGACCGGCGAAGATTGGCCTGCCGATCTCGCCGTCAGCGTCGAGCGGCGGCAACTCGGCGCGGCCGCGGTCGATGCCGGGCTCGAACTGCCGGCCGGCATGGTCACCGACCGCCTCGACTGGCTCACCGTGGTCGTGGTCGATGCTGCGGGCCGCAGCTTCACGCTCGCCGGTGCGGTGGCAGGGCGGCCGCCATGAGGCCGCGGCAGTCGAGCGGCGCCGAAGCCGGCTTCACGCTGGTCGAGATGCTGGTCGCCCTCGCCGTCCTCGGGCTCATCCTCGGCCTGCTCGCCGGTGCGGCCGAACTCTTGCGCGGTACCGGCGAGCGGCTCGCCGAGCGGGCGACGGCCCTGGGCGATCTCGGTCTCGTCGCCGATCTCTTGCAGGACTCGCTCGGTGCGGCAGTGGCCCTCGACGTGGGCATCCCCGGACGCCCGGTCAGTGCCTTCGACGGGCAGCCGGACATGGTCCGTTTTTCGACCATCGCGCCGGATTGGGCACCGGGCGAGCCGCTGGTCGCCATGGCGATCGGCCGAGCCGAGCCGACCGGGCTGGTGCTGTGGCGCGCAGAGCTCCCGGCGGACGCCCCCGACCTCGGGGTTCTCGAGCGGGCACGAGGGGTCGAGCGTCGGCTGCTCGCCGCCGATGTTCGCGACCTGGCACTGCGCTATTTCGGCCGCAAGGCGGGCGAGACCACCGCCGCGTGGCACGGGGCGTGGCAGGGCGAGCGCCGCTTGCCCGAGGCGGTCAGGCTCGATCTCGACCATCGCAGGCTCGATCTCGGCCCGATCATCGTGCCGATCCGCCCGTCGCTCGGACCCCTCTGTGCCACTCCGGAGCCGGGGCCGGAATGCGATGACGGCTGACATTGCCGCTGGATCGCCCGGCGCCGGCGACGACCCGGACGCCGGCATCGCCCTCGTCGCCGTGCTCTGGTTCGTCGCGATGCTGAGTGCGCTCGCCGTGGCGATGGTCGGGCACGGCCGCGAGACGGCCCTCTCCAGTCGCTACGCGGTCCATGCGATCGAAGCCCGGGCGGCGATGCAGAGTGCGGTAGCACTGGCTGCGGCGGCGCTCGGCGAGGGGCGCTGGCCGGCCGCGAGGCCGGCGACCTGGCGCCAGGGTGCCCTTCGGATCGAGGTCGAGGCAGTGCCGGAAAGTGCCAAGATCGATCTCAACGCGGCGAGCGACGAGCTGATCGAGGCGCTGACCGGCGTGGCGGCGGCAAAGCTCGGGCGAAGCGCCGACGAGGCGCTGGCGCTGGCGCACGCGATCCTCGATTGGCGCGATCCGCCGGGCAGCCGGCGGCTGGCCGGTGCCACCGCCGACGACTATGCCCGTGCCGGGCGGATCGGTCGGCCGCGGCACGGGGCCTTTCGCCACGTGGCCGAGCTTCGCTCGGTGCTCGGCATGGACGCCGCACTGTTCGCGCTCCTGGTCGACGCCGTGACCGTGCATCACGGGCTCGCCGAGCCCGACGGCCAGCCGCTGCCGCCGCTCGTCCGGGCCGCCCTCGACCGCGTCGGCGGATTAGGGGTCGATCCCGAAAGCGCTTTCGCTTCGGCCGGCCAGCCGGTAGACGAAGGGGGTGCCGCACCCGTTTTCGTCACCGACCCGCGCGGTCTCTACAGCCTGGACATCGAGATCGTGCACGAGGATGGACCCGTCTTCAGGCAGGCAACCGTGATCTGGATCGCCCCGCCGTTCGGCAATCGCGCTCATGTCGTCCTGGCGAGCCGCCCGGGCTTGCTGCCGCAGGCGGCGGGATCATCGGGCGAGGTGACATGGCCCGGTCGCTGAGCGAAGCGCTGTTCGGCGGCGAGCATCGCCCGCCGCCGCAGAGCCCCGGCTTTTTCGCCTGGTGGGGCAGCGAACTCGCCGCCCTCTGGCCGACCCGCCGGGGCCGGCTGCCCCGCGACAATTTCGTCGTCGCCCTCTACGATGGTCATGCCCTGGAGTTCATTGCCAGAGGGCGCGGCCGGATCGAGGAGCTGGGGGTCGTCGATTGCCCGACCGACGAGCGTGGCTTCGATCGCAATGCCGATCTTCTGGCCGAGCAGATCCGGCAGAGCGGCCTGCCGCTGATCCTCCGGCTCGATGCCGGGCTCGGCCTCGAGACGTTCGACCGGCTGCCGCTGACGGCGAAGAAGGAGCTGCGGCAGATCATCGCCAACCGCCTCGACGTCCTCACCCCGTGGAGTGCCGAGACGGCGGTCTTCGATACCACGCGCATCGCACCCACGGCCGACGGCATGCTGCAGGTCAGCCTCGCCGTGGTGCCCAAGCCGATGATCGCCAAGGCGACCGACGTCCTGGACCGGTTGGGTCTGGCCCCGGACATCGTCGATCTCGCCGAGGCCGAGCCCGGTGCGGCGCCGACTCACGATTTCGCCCGTGCCGGCCGGCCGAAGCGGCTACCGCGCCACCTCCCGGTGCTCGCCGGCGGTCTCGTCTTCGTCGGGCTCGCGGCCGCTGTTTTCGCCTATTTCGAGCTGGAGAGCCGTGCTGCCGCGCTGGCGCAGCGCGAGGCCTATGCCGCGATGCTGGAAGAACGCCTGCAGGATCTGCCGTCGCTGCATCAGCGGATCGAGACGCTGCAGAGCGAGGGACGGGCGGTGCTCGAGCGGCATCTGGCCCGGCCCTCCGCCCTCGTCACCTTCGAGACCTTGAGCCGGTTGCTGCCCGACACGGTCTGGCTGGAGACCCTGACGCTCGCCGACGGCCGGCTGACGCTCACCGGCTACAGCACCGCGGTCTCCGAGCTGCCCTCGCTCCTCGAGGGCGATCAGGCCTTCGAGGCGGCCGGGTTCACGGCTTCCAACGAGCGCTTGCTGATGCCGCAGGAGACCGGCGAGAGCATCGAGGTCGATCGCTTCACACTGCGCGCCGACGTTCGGCCGAACAGCGGGCTGGCACCATGATGGCGCAGCTCGGCCCCGGCTGGCGACGGTTGCTGGCCGTCTCACTGTTGCTGTTGCCGTTGCTCGCGAGTGCCGCCCTCGTCGCCCTGCCTTTTCGGCAGGCCGAGCGGCAGGCCGCGGCCCTCGAAGAGCTGGAGGCGCATATCGCCCGGCTGGAAGACAGGCTGGTGACCCGTGAGCAGGTGCTGGCGGAGCTGCGCCAATTGGAGCGGCTGGCCGAACGCGACCCGCGGCTGATGCAGGCCGAGACGGCCGCGGTCGCCGGTGCGGCGCTCGCCGGCAATCTCGGCCGCTTTTTGGAGGAGGTCGGTGGTCTGGTCGATTCCACCGAGGTGCTCGAGCCGGTGCTCGATCCGCCGCTGCAGCGGATCGGCGTGCGGTTGCGCGGTGCGGTCGATCTCGAAGGCTTGCGCAGCTTCCTGCACATGATCGAAAGTGCCGAGCCGATCATGACGGTCGAGCGGCTGACGGTGCACAGCGAGGATCTGGCGGCGACCGCAGGGCTGGTGCTGACCGAGATCATCGTCGTCGGCTACGCCCGCACGGCACCGGATGCCGAAGGCGACGGTGAGCGGACCACGGCGCGGGCGGCAGGCGCCGGCTGAGCGCCAACCAGGGAAAGGCAGGCGATGAGCGAGGTCTTGTACAGCCGGGGTGACGCCGACGATCGGCCGTGGGGGCGCTGGGAGGTGCTCGATGTCGGGCCCGGCTTCTGCGTCAAGCGGATCACCGTGCAACCCGGCGGCTGCCTGTCGCTGCAGCTGCACCACCATCGCGCCGAGCACTGGGTGATCACCCGCGGCACCGCCCACGTCACGCGCGGCGAGGACATTTTGGAGCTCGGCCCGGACAGCCACGTCTACCTGCCCTTGGGGATCAAGCACCGGATCGAGAACCGCGGCGGCGAGGACGTCGTGTTCATCGAGGTGCAGACCGGCGAGAAGCTCGACGAGGACGACATCGTCCGCTTCGAGGACAGTTACGGCCGCAACTGATCCGACGACCCCCGGCCGGGCGGCGCGAGGAGAACGATCCTTGCCGCCGTCATGGGCAGGCGGCTGCCCCCCGCAATGGGCAAAGCCCGGGCATGGCCGATCGCCGGCGGCTCGGCAGCTGACGCGTTCGCTTACAGATTTCCCGATACCTGTCGCAGGGGCACTGCCCAGGCTAACAGCAGGATCTTCATCGATTCTGTCAACCTGTTGATTTGAAAGTGCTTTTTTTGCACTGGATCGAGATTTGCGGAATTGCTTCCTGAGCAAGCGCGCGGTGATACTTCGCGTGCGGGCTCGTGACGTCGGGGTCATGAGCAGGAAGCAATATGAAGCAAGACGAGCAAGAACGTATTCTCGGTATTCGGCATCCACTGCCGATCAGCAAGCTGCGCGGCGTGCCACCGACGGTCCGGCTGCGCTTGAAGAGCCAACGCATCACCACTTGTGCACAACTGCTGTTGGCGGCCGGCGACGCGGGCGCCCGGGCCGAACTCCGGGAGTCCACCGGCATCGACGAGGACGTGTTGTTGCACCTGGTGCAGCGTGCCGATATGGCGCGAGTTCGCGGCATCGGCACGGTTTTCGGGCTGATGCTGGAAGAACTCGGCATCGCCGATGTCGACGAGCTGGCAAAGCGCGATCCCGTCGAGCTGCATGCCGCCCTGCGTGCCTACAACCTCGAGGAACGGCTGGCCCGGCGCTCGCCGACACTGGAGGAGGTGGTCGAGTGGATCGACACCGGGCGAGCCCTTCCCGCCGTCGTCACCTATGCCGCGAGCGTCACATCGCCCGACGAGGAATGACCGGCCAAGGCGAACGCTCTGTCGGATTATTAACCACGTGCGCAGCAGCGCGCGCCGCGGCGACGGCGGACGCCTCGTTGTGGCGGAGCTGTCACCCGTTCGCCACGACTACGCCGGCAAAAAGCGAAAAAGCGAAAGGCCGAGCGAGAAAAGCGCGCCGCCCGCCCGGCAACGACGCGAGGCATTCGCCGTTGTCGGTCAGTCGGACGAGATCAGGACTGTCGGATTTTTTGACAGATCGTCGAGCGGGCGTCAGCCGCGCTCGTCCGGGCCCGGTTGCAGCCCGTAGGGCTCGACCAGTCGCCAGACATGTGCCGGGATCATGTGGCGCATCCGCTTGGGATGGCTGCGTCGCAGATGCAGCACGGTCTCGAGCGCCTTCATCTCGACCCGGGCGCGGGCGAACTCGAGGCCCTTGGGGCCGATCTTCGGCATCAGCCAGCCCATCAGCGGGCGCAGCCAGTCCGGCATGGTGCGCAGCGGCAGGCCGCCGGCGGCACGCTCGACATTGGCCTTGAAGCCGGCGACCGAGCTCTTGCGCTTGCCGCGGCCAGCGGGCGTTGCGGTCCGCAGCTCGCCGTCGAGCAATCCGAGCAGCTTCTCGCCGCGGTCGTTTCGGACCAGGAGCCACTGCTCGCCCTCACCGCCCATGTAGCCGACGGTGATGTCGGCCAAAACGTTGGTGTAGTCGACGCAGGTCCGGCAGGTCATCGGGAAAAAATCGGGCGGCAGCTTGCTGATCGGCAGCTTCAAGAACGGGATCTCCCGCCGCCGGCCGGCGTCGAAGCGCAGCTCGACGTGATAGTCGGCGCGAAACTCGAGATAGCTGATGGTCAGCGGCTCGGGGTCCAGCAGGGCCAGGAACTCGTGGAAGCGCTCGGTCGTCGTGTTGTCCGAGCACGGCGTGCCGACGACGTAGAGCGCAGCGAGGCCGAGCTCGTCCTCGAGGGCCCTGAGCGCGTAGACCTGACACGGAATGCCGATGATCGCCAGCCGCTCGAGCCCTTGCGCCCGAGCCTGCTCGATGAGCGCCAGGAGCGGCGCATAGCCCATCCGCATGCCGCGGCACTGCGCCATCGCCTCGGGGCGCGTCACGATGACCGGAACCGGGCGCCAGCGGTCCTCGGGATCGGGGGCCATGGTGAGGACGGCGTCGACCGTGCCGGTCTCCAGCAGGCGCTCGCCGATCCGGGTGGCGATGCCGGTCCACTGGGCTCCCTCTCTGGCCGGCTCCAGGGCAGCCCTGAGCATCCGGCGGTAGGGCCCGAAGAAGCGCTCGTCGCCTTTCTCCAGATCGCGCGGCCGGCCGTGCACCTCGGCCTCGAGGCGCGGATAATCGGGCTTGATGAACTGGCACGCCCGGCCGCAGGCCTTGGGTTCCCGGCTGCGCGAGATGCCGCAATCGGTGCACAGCCCGCGGGGTGCGGCATCCGCCAAGCGCGGTGCCCAGAGGCCCGAGCTCGCTGCGGCACTGCTGTCGTGCGGCGGCTGTGTCTCGGTGGTGGAGAGATCGAGCGTCACGGCGGCTGCCCCCTTTGATCCGACTGGTGATCATGGTAATTGCACTCGGCCGACAGCTCCAGCCTCGCCGCTCGAGGCTGCTCTGCCGAACGGTTCGCCCATTCGGCGGTTCGGCTGTGATGCGGCAGGGCGATGCGGCGGTCGGCCGGTCGCCGAGCCGATCGCAACAGCACGAGAGAAGGATCAGGGCGATGCGCCGACTGCTGATGGTAGCACCGCTGGCAGCGCTCTGGCTGGCGACGCCGGCGCTGGCGGATGCGGTTCTCGACGGCAAGACTGCCGCCGAGAACGGTGACTTCGTCGCCGCGGTCGCGATCTGGCGACCTTTGGCCGAGGCGGCCGATCCGCGCGCCGAGACCTATCTCGGCCTGATGTACGACAACGGCTACGGCGTGCCGCAGGATCGGGCGGAAGCATTTCGCTGGTTCGAGCGGGCGGCTGATCGCGGCTACGCCAAGGCGCAATACCATCTGGGCTTCATGTACCAGCACGGCCGTGGCGTGCAGCGCAGCCAGGACGAGGCCGCCAAGTGGTATCGGCTCGCGGCCGCGCAGGGTGACCCTGCCGCCCAATACAATCTCGGGCGGATGTATGCGCACGGGCTGAGCGTGCCGCGCGACGTCGTCGAGGCGCACATGTGGCTGGAGCTCGCAGCGCGCGAGCGCACCTCGATCCGCCCGCTGGCGACGCGCGACCGCAATGTCCTCGCCCGCCGGATGACCGAGGAAGAAATCGAGCTCGCGGTCGAGCGGGCGGAGAACTGGGAGCCCGGCTGACCCGGCGGCGTCTGCCGGTCACTCTTTGCTCAGGCCGACATAGGCCCTGTCGCCCCAGACCTGTTCGACCCGCCGATCGCGACCGCAGGCGAAGCGGTAGCCGGTGTAGCGGAACGAATTCTCCAGGTAATAGTCCTGGTGGTAGTCTTCCGCCGGCCAGAAGGTGGGGGCGTCGATGATCGGGGTGACGATCGACCGGCCGAGCGCCTCTTCCGCCTCGGCCTTGGCGGCCTCCGCCGCCGCGCGCTGGGCTTCGTCGGCGACGAAGATCGCCGTTCGGTAGGACGGCCCGCGATCGCAGAACTGCCCGCCGTCGTCGGTGACGTCGATGGTGCGCAGGAAGATGTCGAGGAGCTCGCGATAGCTCGTGACCGCCGGATCGAAGGTGACCCGCACCGCCTCGTAGTGGCCGTCGGACGAATGGCTCTGGTAGGTCGGGTTTTCGGTCCAGCCGCCGATATAGCCCGAGACCGTCTCGCTCACCCCCGGCACTTTGTCCATGTCGGCCTCGACGCACCAAAAGCAGCCGCCGGCGAGGATCGCCTCTGCGGTTTCGTCGGCCGCGGCGGTGGTGGTGCCGAGCGCGAGCAGGGTGAGGGCGGCGAGGCCGGTCCAGCGTGACATCGAGCATCCTTCGGGCATTTGTCTCGAATACCGAGAGATAGTGCCGGTCGGCCGCTGAACAGCCCCCGAGCCCCCGGCCCCTGCAAACCGGGACGACGCACCACACTTGAGTGACCGGGACGGTCGCGCGGCAGCCCAACAACGGATCGATGGCCATGACCGAACAGTCGGACAGCCGAGACGGCAAAAAGACGGAAGACGATGTGATCGGCGTCGCCGATCCGGCGATTCCCAAAGTCCGGGGCAGCGAAGAGAGCATCGCGGTCGGCGGCTTTCGCCTGATCGAGCGCGGCCTCTTGATCACTGTCGCCCTTATGACGCTGGCCGCAGCCGGGCTGGAGCTCTTGCTGCTCTTCGAGAAGCGATCGGTCGATCTCGCCGATATCCTGTTGATGTTCCTCTACACCGAGGTGATCGGCATGGTCGCCGTCTACTATACCGGTCGCGGCTCGCCTTTCGTCTACCCGATCTTCATCGCGATCACGGCGCTCGCCCGGTTGATCGTGCTGCAGGGCAAGGACATGGCGCCGGAGAACATCCTCTACGAAGCCGCGGCCATACTGCTGCTCGCGATCGCCGTGGTGATCATCCTGCGCGCCGGGAAGTCGTGAGCCCGGCTACTGTTGCAAGCCCCGCTTGACCGCACCATCCGGCGCGCTACCATCAGGATCGGCTGTAGATCGCGCGTGGGAGAGTCCGGCAAGGCCTTTTGGTGTTGTCGGCGCCGAAGGAGCAACCGCCCCGGAAACTCTCAGGCCCCAGGACCGCGCGCGAGTTGGCCCTCTGGAGAGCGGGTGCGATGGCACCCCACCGACGGGGAAGACGGCTCGCCGTCTGAATCTCTCAGGTCAGGGACAGAGGGGGCGTCGAGGCGGAACCATGGGGTTTCGCGGCTGACGCTGCAGCGGGGTCCGAACCTTGGCCGATCTCTCGATCACACCGCTCGACGCGCTGCATCGCGAACTGGGTGCTCGCATCGTCGATTTCGCCGGCTGGGCGATGCCGGTGCAGTATCCGACGGGCATCATCAAGGAGCACAACCAGGCGCGGCAGCGGGCCGCTCTCTTCGATGTTTCGCACATGGGCCAGGTGTCGATCGACGGGCCCGACGCCGCAGCGGCGATCGAACGGCTGGTGCCGGCGGACATCCAGAGCCTGGCGCCCGGCCGCGCCCGCTACACCCAGCTCACCAACGACGCCGGCGGGATCATCGACGACCTGATCGTCACCGCAACGGCGACCGGCCTCTTCGTCGTCGTCAATGCCGGCGGTCGCGAGAGTGACCTCGCACACCTGCAGGCCGAGCTGCCTGGGCAGGACATCCGGCTCCTCGCCGATCGGGCACTTCTGGCGCTGCAGGGCCCGGCCGCCGTCGACGTGCTCGCCGGGATGGCGCCGGCGGTTGCCGACCTCGCCTTCATGGAGAGCCGCGAGTTCGTGCTCTCCGGCCTCGACGTCCGCGTCTCGCGGCTCGGCTACACCGGCGAGGACGGCTTCGAGATCTCGGTCCACGCCGATCACGCAGCCAAGCTCGCCCGCACCCTGCTCGCCAACGAGAACGTCGCACCGGCGGGCCTCGGCGCCAGGGACTCGCTGAGACTCGAGGCCGGCCTTTGCCTCTACGGCCACGACATCGACCAGACCACGAGCCCGGTCGAGGCCTCGCTCGCCTGGACGATCGGCAAGCGCCGGCGTGCCGAGGGCGGTTTTCCGGGCGAGGAGCGCATCCTGCGCGAGCTTCGTGACGGCCCCGAACGCCGCCTCGTCGGCCTCGGGCCCGAGGGTCGTGCCCCGGCGCGCGAGGGGGCGGCGATCCTGGACGAAGCCGGCAAGACCGTGGGCCGGGTCACCAGCGGCGGCTTCGGCCCCACGGTCCAGGCGCCGATCGCCATGGGCTATGTCGCGAACCGCCTGCGTGAGCCCGGCACGCGTCTCCTGGTCGAGCTGCGTGGCAAGCCCGTGCCGGCCGAGGTCACGAAGTTGCCGTTCGTGCCGCACCGTTATCATCGCTGAGGGGAACATCGATGGCGCGCTACTTCACCAAGGACCACGAGTGGCTGGATGTCGCGGGCGATATCGCCACGGTCGGGATCACCGACCACGCCCAGGAACAGTTGGGCGACGTCGTTTTCGTCGAGCTGCCGGAGCCCGGCAAGGAGGTGGCCAAGGGCGGCGAGGCGGCCGTGGTCGAAAGCGTGAAGGCCGCCTCCGACGTCTACGCCCCGGCGAGTGGCAAGGTGACCGAGAGCAACATTGCCCTCGAGGACAACCCGGCCATGGTCAACGAGGACGCCGAGGGCGGGGCCTGGTTCTTCAAGCTCGAGCTCGCCGACAAGAGCGAGCTCGACGGCCTGATGGATGCCGAGGCCTATCAGGCGTTTCTCGAGACGATCGAGTAAGCGGGGGATCGCCGTCCGTCTGCAACAAGCTGGAGCATTTGCCCATGGGTAAGGTCGAGACCTTCGAGCCTGCCACCACCGAGACCACCTTCGGTCCCTTTGTCGAGCGGCATATCGGCCCGGACGAGGCGGAAATCGCCGCGATGCTGGAGGTCGTCGGTGCTCCGTCGCTGGCGGGCTTGATCGCCGAGACCGTGCCCGAGGCGATCCGCCAGACCACCCCGCTCGAGCTGCCGCCCCCCCTCGACGAACCCACCGCACTTGCCCGGATGGCGGCGCTGGCGGGCAAGAACGAGGTCAAGCGCTCGCTCATCGGCATGGGCTACTACGGCACCCATACCCCTGCCGTCCTGTTGCGCAACCTGTTCGAGAATCCCGGCTGGTACACGGCCTACACGCCGTATCAGGCGGAGATCAGTCAGGGCCGGCTCGAGGCGCTCTTGAACTGGCAGCAGGCCGTGGTCGACCTCACCGGCATGGAACTCGCCAACGCGTCGCTGCTCGACGAGGCGACGGCGGCTGCGGAAGCGATGACGCTGGCACATCGGATGGCGAAGTCCAAGGCCGAGGCCTTTTTCGTCGATGCCGACACCCACCCGCAGACCAAGGCGGTGCTGCGCACCAGGGCGGCACCGATGGGCATCGAGATCATCGAGGGCGACCCGTTGGCCGATCTCGAGCCGGAGCAGGTCTTCGGCGCGCTGTTCTCCTACCCGGGCTCGTCCGGCGAGATCCGCGATTTCCGCCCCGCCGTCGAGGCGTTGCACGGTGCGAAGGCACTGGTCGCCGTCGCCAGCGACCTGCTCGCGCTTTGCCTACTCGAAGCCCCGGGCAAGTGGGGTGCGGACATCGTCCTGGGCTCGGCGCAGCGCTTCGGTGTGCCGATGGGTATGGGCGGGCCGCATGCCGCCTTCTTCGCGACCAAGGACGCGATGAAGCGCTCGATGCCGGGCCGGATCATCGGCGTCAGCCAGGACGCCCGCGGCAAGCCGGCGCTCAGGATGGCGCTGCAGACCAGGGAACAGCATATCCGCCGCGAGAAGGCGACGAGCAATATCTGCACGGCCCAGGTGCTGCTCGCCGTCATGGCCGGGATGTACGCCGTGTGGCACGGCGCCAAAGGGCTGCAGACGATCGCCGAGCGGGTGCACGGCCGCACCGCCGACCTCGCCGGCGGACTGGAGGCGGCGGGAATCGAGCGGGTCAACACCCATTTCTTCGACACCCTCACGCTCGCGGTTCCCGGCAAGGCCGAGGCGGTGCTGCAACGGGCACGCGAAGCCGGCTTCAATCTCCGACCGGTCGACGCCGATCATGTGGCGCTTTCGCTCGACGAGACGATGACGGCCGAAGAGCTGGACAGCCTCGTCGGCGTCCTCGGTGCCGGTCGGTCGGGCAGCCGGCCGGAGGGCCTGCCCGAAACCCTGCAGCGGCGGAGCCCCTACCTCACCCATCCGGTCTTCAGCCTCTACCGCAGCGAGACCCAGCTGCTCCGCTACATGCGCAAGCTGCAGCTCAAGGACCTCGCCCTCGACCGGTCGATGATCCCCCTGGGCTCGTGCACGATGAAGCTCAACGCCGCGGTCGAGATGATGCCGGTGAGCATGGCCGGCTTCGCCCATATCCATCCTTTCGCCCCCGCCGACCAGACCAGCGGCTACCGGGAGCTCTTCGCCGACCTCGAGGCCTGGCTCGAGGCGATCACCGGCTTCGACGCCATCTCGATGCAGCCCAACGCCGGCAGCCAGGGCGAATATGCCGGTCTCTTGACCATCAGGGCGTATCATCGCGCACGGGGTGAGGCGCATCGGGACGTCTGTCTGATCCCCTCCTCCGCGCACGGCACCAACCCTGCCAGTGCCGTAATGGCCGGGATGCGGGTCGTGGTCGTCGCCTGCGACGATCACGGCAATGTCGATCTCGACGACCTCACGGCCAAGGCGGATGCGCACGCGGACCGCTTGGCGGCGCTGATGATCACCTACCCCTCGACCCACGGCGTCTTCGAGGCGCACGTCAAGGATGTCTGCCGGGTGGTCCATGACCGCGGTGGCCAGGTCTACATGGACGGCGCCAATCTGAACGCGCTCGTCGGCTTGTGCCGCCCGGCCGAGATCGGGGCGGACGTCAGCCACATGAACCTGCACAAGACCTTCTGCATCCCGCATGGCGGTGGCGGGCCCGGCATGGGCCCGATCGGCGTGAAGGCACACCTCGCCCCCTTTCTCCCCGGTCATCCGGTGACCGGCGAGGGCGGCGAGCAGAGCCTGGGCACCGTCTCGGCCGCCGCCTTCGGCTCGCCCTCGATCCTGCCGATCACCTGGGCCTATATCGCGCTGATGGGGGCCGCGGGCCTGACCCGGGCGAGCGAGGTCGCGATCTTGAACGCCAACTACGTGGCACGCCGCCTGAAGGACCACTACCCGGTCGTCTACAGCGGCAGGAACGGCCGGGTCGCGCACGAATGCATCATCGACTTCCGCGACATCAAGCAGGCGACCGGCATCAACTCCGAGGACGTCGCCAAGCGGCTCATGGACTACGGCTTTCACGCCCCCACCATGTCCTGGCCGGTGCCCGAGACGATGATGATCGAGCCCACGGAAAGCGAGGCCAAGGAGGAACTCGACCGCTTCTGCGATGCGATGATCAGCATCCGCGACGAAATCCGTGCGATCGAGCGCGGCGAGAGCGACAAGGCCGACAATCCCTTGAAGCACGCCCCGCACACCGCCGACCTTCTGCTCGGCGAGTGGACCCGAGGCTACAGCAAGGCCCAGGCCTTCACGCCCCTGGGTGACGATCTCACCGACAAATACTGGCCACCGGTGGCCCGCGTCGACAACGTCTACGGCGACCGCCACGTCGTCTGCACCTGCCCGCCCGTGGAGGACTACGCGGCGGCAGCGGAGTAGGGGCAAGAAAAGAAATGCGGGGAGTATGATACTCCCCGCACCCCACCGCCATTTGTCTTCAGTTGAACGGCCGCGTCGCCGCCCTACTTCGGCACGCCAGAAGCAAGGAGGGGCGCGGCGAGGCGTGCCTCCCCGGATTGCCTACTCCGCCGGCTTCTCCACCGCGCCTTCCGGCGCGCCGCGCACCCGCTCGCGGATGGTCTGCACGAAGACGTAGAGGGGCGGGATGACGAAGATGCCGAGGAAGGTCGCGGCCATCATGCCGCCGAGGACGACGATGCCGAGCGAGACCTGGCTCGCCGCACCCGCACCACTGGCGAGCACGAGCGGCATGATGCCGAGGATGAAGCTGAAGGCGGTCATCAAGACGGCGCGGTAGCGGACGCGCGCCGCGCTGGCGGCGGCTTCCTGGATCGGTTTGCCTTCCTCGCGCAGCTGCTTGGCGAATTCGACGATCAGGATCGCATTCTTGCTGGCGAGGCCGATCAGCATGACGAGGCCGATCTGCGTGTAGATGTTGTTGTCGAGACCGACGAGCCAGGTCAGCGCCAAGCCGCCGGTGCCGGCGATCACCACCGAGAGGATCACCGAGAGCGGCACGGACCAGCTCTCGTACTGCGCGACGAGAAAGAGAAAGACGAAGACGAGAGCGAGTGCGAGGACAATGGCCGCCTCGCCGCCGGCCTGGACCTCCTGGAAGGTGGTCCCCGACCACTCGATCGCGAAACCGGAGGGCAGAGCCTCGGCCTCGAGCTGGCGCAAGGCAGCGATGCCGTCGCCGGTGCTACCCGCGGGTGTGACATTGACGCTCGCGGCACGGAAGAGATTGAAGCGCCGCGTGCTGTCGGGGCCGAGGATCGGGCGCACGGTGACCAGCGACTGCACCGGCACCATCTCGCCGAAGCTGTTCCTGACGTGCAGCGTGTTGATGTCGTCGGGCTCCATCCGGAAGGGTGCATCGGCCTGGAGGAAAACCTGGTAGGTGCGGCCGAAGAGGTTGAAATCGTTGACGTAGAACGAGCCGAGATTGGCCTGCAGCGTGGTGAACAGATCGGAGACCCGAACACCCAGCGTCTCCGCCTTCTCGCGGTCGATCTCGAGGAACAGCTGCGGCGTGCGGGCGCTGAAGGTCGAAAACGCGCGGGCGATCGCCGGGTCCTGGTTGGTGTTGATCAAGAAGCCCTGCAGCACCTGGGCGAGTTCCTCGGGTGGCCGGCCGCCGAGGTCGACCAGTTCCATCTCGATGCCACCGGCCGTGCCCAGGCCCTGGATCGGTGGCGCCGGGAAGGCGAAGATGGTGGCCTGGGGGATGGCGAAGAGCTGCGGCTGCAGGCGGGCGATCACGCCGCCAACGGATTGCGAGGGGTCCGGCCGGTCGTCCCAGTCCTCGAGAATGGCGATCGCGAGGCCGCTGCTCGAGCGGATGCCGCCCAAAAGGCTGAAGCCCGAGACGGTGAGCGCGTGGGCGATGTCCGGGTCGGCTTCGAGCAGATCCTGGACCTCTTCGAGCACGGCGTCGGTGCGGGCGACCGAGGCCGCATCCGGCAAGGTGACGTCGATGAAGAAGTAGCCGTTGTCCTCGAACGGGATGAAGCCGGTCGGCACGGTGCGAAACAGCCAGGCGCCCGCCGCTGCGGCGACGACGATGGCGAGCACGGCGACGATCGAGACCCGGCCGAGGGCGGTGACACCGCGGGCGTAGCCGTTGCGGGTCATGTCGAGGAAGTTGAAGAACCAGCGCAGCGGTCCGCGCGGCTCGCGCGACGGCCGCAGCAAGAGGCCGCAGAGTGCCGGACTCAGGGTGAGTGCGATGAGCGAGGAGAGGGTGACGGCGACGGAGATGGTGACCGCGAATTGCAAATAGAGCTGGCCGGTGATGCCGGGCAGGAACGCGGTCGGGACGAAGACGGCATAGAGGACCAGGGTCGTCGCGATGACCGGCCCGGTCACCTGCTCCATCGCCTTTTTGGCCGCCGCCTTGGCGTTCAGCTTCTCCTCGTCGATCAGTCGCTGCGTGTTCTCGACGACGACGATGGCATCGTCGACGACGATGCCGATGGCCAGGATCACGGCAAAGAGCGAGACGGTGTTGATCGTCAGCCCGGCGGCGAGGAGCACCGCGAAAGTGCCGATGATCGAGCCCGGAATGGCGAGGACGGGGACCAGCGTCGACCGCCAGTCGCCGAGAAAGGCATAAGTGACCGCGATGACGAGGGCCAAGGCCTGCAAGAGGGTGATGACCACATTGCGCATGCTGATGCGCACGAAGTCGGTGGTATCGTAATAGATCTCGTACTCGAGGCCTTCGGGGAAGCGCTCGGCCAGCCGGTCGAGGGCGGCATAGACCTGATCCGCCGTCTCGAGCGCATTGGCGCCGGGCGAAAGGTAGATCGCCAGCATGGCGGTAGGCGCGCCGTCGACCCAGGCATTGGCGTCGTAGGTCTGGGCCCCGAGCTCGATCCGCGCGAGATCGCCGAGCCGGATGATCGAGCCGTCGGGGTTGGTCCGCACGACGATGCGCTCGAACTCGGCCGCGTCGCTCAGCCGGCCTTGGGCCTGCAGCGTATAGGTGAAGGCGCGGGCCTCGTTGTCCGGCGGGGCGCCGAGCCGGCCCACCGCAGCCTGCAGGTTCTGCCGGCGGATCGCGTCCACCACCTCGGCCTCGCTGATGCCGAGTGCCGTCATCACCTGCGGGTCGAGCCAGATCCGCATCGCGTAATCCAAGAGCCCGAGCTGGCTGGCGTCGCCGACGCCGGGCAGGCGGGAGATCGGATCGCGGAGGTTGATCTCCATGTAGTTGGAGAGGAACAGGCGATCGAACGTATCGTTGGGCGAGAGCAGGTTGACGACGAGCAGCATGTTGGTGGACTGCTTGCGCGTCGACACACCCTGGGCCGTGACCTCGGGTGGCAGGCTCGGCAGCGCCAGGGCGACCCGGTTCTGCACGTTCACCGCGGCGATGTCGGGGTCGGTGCCGACGGCGAAGGTGACGTTGAGCTCGTAGCCGCCGGCGTTGTCGCTGGTCGACGTCATGTAGAGCATGTTGTCGACGCCGTTGACCTCCGCTTCGATCGGCGCTGCGACGGTCTCGGCGATGACCTCCGCACTGGCCCCGGGATAGCGGGCCGTCACCTGTACCTGCGGTGGCACGATCTCCGGAAACTGGGCGACCGGCAGCACCTGGATGGCGATCGCACCGGCGATGATGATGATCACCGAGATGACCATCGCGAAGCGGGTGCGGTTGATGAAGAAGGCCGAGAACACGGGCTCAGCTCCCGACGACGGGTTCGGACGCCACCGGCTCGACGGTCATGCCGGGCCGCGCCTTTTGCAGGCCGTCGACGATCACGGTCTGGCCGAGCTCGAGGCCGCCCTCGACGATCCAGTCGGTATCGATCCGCTCGCCCATGGTGACCCGGGTGATCTGCACCACGTTGTCGGCGTCGAGTGTCAGGACCATGCGGCCGGCCTGGTCCTGCTGGACCGCGATCTGCGGGATGACCATGGCGGTCTCCGGTTGCACGGCGCGGATCCTGACGGTGACGAACTGGCCGGGCAGCAGGATCTCGTTCTCGTTGGCGAACTCCGCCCGGACACGAACGGTGTCGGTCGTCGGATCGACCTGCGGGTCGATGAAGGTGAAGCGGCCGGGCTCCTCAAGCATGGTGCCGTCGGCGAGGCGGAGATAGGGACGGAACTGGCTCGCCGGGTCCTCGGCGCGGCGAACGGCGATCATTGCCCGGTCGGTGACCGGGATGTTGACGAAGATCGGATCGAGGCTGACGAGGCGGGCCAAGGGACCCGAGGCCGGGCCGACCACGGCCCCTTCGGTGAAGGCGGCGCGGCCGATCCGGCCGGTGAACGGCGCCTTGATCTCCGTGTAGTCGAGGTCGATGAGTGCCCGGTCGAGGGCCGCCCGGGCGGCGTCACGGTTGGCCCGGGCCTCGCCTTCGGCGGCGATCAGTTCGTCGAGCCGGGCCTGCGGCTGGGCCTCGCGGCGCACCAGCGGCTCCATGCGCTCGCGCTGCTGGACCGCGTTGATGAGCGTCGCCTCGGTCCGGGCGAGCTCCGCCCGCCGGGCGGCGACAGCGGCCTCGTAGGGGCCGGGCTCGATGCGGAAGAGGAGATCACCGCGCTGGACGGTGGCCCCCTCCTCGAACAGTCGCTCGACGAGAAAGCCCGTCACCCGTGCCTCGAGGTCGACGCTGTCGACAGCCTCGACCCGGCCGATGAATTCGAAGGAGGGGGTGATCTCCTTTTCGATCACCGGTGCCACACCGACCGCGGGCGGCGGTCCGCTGCCGGCCGAGGCACTGTCTTCGGCCTGATCGCATGCGGCAAGACCGAGGCCGAGGGCCAAGGCCGAGATAACGAGAATGCGACGCATTTTTGGACCTTGCGAGCTACCCCTCGGCGGACACATAGCTGGCTCGCGAATCGGGCGAAAGGCCGAACTTCGCAATGCAACAAAGACGCGGGTGCGGCTGGTCGACGCCCACAGCTTGCGCCCGGACGGTGGCGGGCCTTGCGGCAATGCTGCGACCGAACGGCGCAAGGCCGCTCAGCGCCGTGCGCCGGCGGGCTTCTCGGCGATGATCGCGCGGGGACGTCCGGCGAGATCGGTGCGGCAAGCGACGGCCCGAAACCCGGCGGCCTCGAGGATCGCCACGACGGCCGGCGCCTGGTCCACGCCGATTTCGAGCACGATCGGCCCGCCGGGGCGAAGGGCTGCGCGGGCCGGTGCGGCGATCGCCCGATAGGCGTCGAGGCCGTCGGCACCGGCGAGGAGCGCCGCTCTGGGCTCGTGATCCGTCTCGGGGTCACGGGCTTCGGCGATGGCGATATAGGGCGGGTTGGCGACAACGAGATCGAACGGCCCTTGCATTGCGTCCAGCCAGCTGCCCTGGACCAGCAGGGCCCGGTCCTCGAGGTCGAGCTGTCGTCGGTTGCGGGCGGCCCAGCGGAGTGCCACGGCCGAGCGGTCGATGCCGATGCCCGTGGCTTCGGAATAGAGCGTCAGGAGTGTCAGCAAGAGGCAGCCGCTGCCGGTGCCGAGATCGGCGATGCGCAGGGGGGCCGAGCGATCGGGAAAAGCCTCCAGCACCGCCTCGATCAGGGTCTCGGTCTCCGGCCTGGGGACCAGCACGCCCGGGCCGACCCGAAACGCGAGCTCCCAGAACTCGCGCGAGCCGGTGAGGTAGGCCATGGGCTCGCGCGCCGCCCGCCGTGCGGCCAGGGCGAGGGCCGGCCCGGCTTCGACCTCGCGGTCCGGCTCGGCGAGTTGCCGGGTCCGGTCGAGGCCGGTGGCCGCCGTCACGATCAGCCGGGCCTCGCGGCGCGCCTCGTCGATGCCGGCCGTGCGCAGCCGGGCGGCGACCGCGTCGACCAGCGCCGCCAGAGACGGCATCAGGTCAGCTCGGCGAGGCGGGCCGCCTGGTCCTCGGCGATGAGCGCATCGACCAACTCGCCCAAGGCCTCGCCGGCCAGCACCTGATCGAGCTTGTAGAGGGTGAGGTTGATGCGGTGGTCGGTGACCCGGCCTTGCGGGAAGTTGTAGGTGCGAATCCGCTCCGAGCGGTCGCCCGAGCCGACCTGTCCCTTGCGTTCGGCCGAGCGTTCGGCCGCGGCCCGCTCGCGCTCGATCTCGAACAGCCGCGCCTTGAGGATTTTCAAAGCCTTGGCCCGGTTCTTGTGCTGCGATTTCTCGTCTTGCATGGCAACCGCGATGCCGGTCGGCAGATGGGTGATGCGCACGGCACTCTCGGTCCGGTTGACGTGCTGGCCGCCGGCCCCCGAGGCGCGGTAGACGTCGACGCGAAGCTCACCCTCGTCGAGCTCGAAATCGACCTCCTCGGCCTCGGGCAGCACCGCCACGGTGGCGGCCGAGGTGTGGATCCGGCCGCCGGCCTCGGTCACCGGCACGCGCTGGACGCGGTGCACGCCGGCTTCGAACTTGAGCTTGGCGAACACCCCTCGGCCCTGCACCTCGGCGACGAGCTCCTTGATGCCGCCGATCTCGGTCTCGCTCATCGACAGGATGTCGGTGCGCCAGCCCTGCGCTTGCGCGTAGCGCTGGTACATGGTCCAGAGGTCGCCGGCGAAAAGGGCGGCCTCGTCACCGCCGGTGCCGGCGCGGATCTCGAGGATCGCACTGCCCTCGTCGGCCGCGTCCTTGGGCAGGAGCAGCAGCTGCAGCTCGCGCTCGAGCGCCGGCAGGCGCGCCTCCAGCGCCGCTTTCTCCTCGCGCGCCATGGCGCGCATCTCGGCATCGGTCTCGGGATCGGCCAGGAGCTCGCCGAGCTCGCGGATCTCGGCCTCCAGGGACCGGTAGCGCTCGATCCCCTGGACGATCGGTTCGAGCTCGGCGAATTCGCGGCCGAGCCCGGCATAGTCGCCGTTGCCCTCGGCCATGAGCGCGGCGAGCTCGTCGCGCCGCGCCATGATGGCGTCGAGCTTCTGGTCGAGGCCGCCGCTTGCGCGCGTGGTGTTCATCGCCTGCCCGTTTCGGGGGTTGCCGAGAGAAGCCTTCGTTTTCGGCAGAAACGCGGTTTCGTCAATGGTGGGGCTCGGGCTGTGGCGCCGGCTCGGCCGCGGGTTCGGCCGGAGGCGGCCCGGCCGGCGCGGCCGCCTCGCGCGCATTCTTCGGCCGCTCGCCCTTGCCGGGCTTCTTCAGCCGGCTCCTTCTGAGCTCGCCCGCGCGCTCGAGGATCGGATAGGCGACGGCTGCGATGTGCGAGTGGATGCGCTTGAGGTCGCGGATGACATCGAGATGCAGCGAGGAGGTCTCGAGCGTCTCGGGCAGCCGCCTCCCCACCCGGACGAGGTGATGCTCCACCGCCTCGATCTCCATGTCGCGGACAACCGCCTTCTCGGCGATCAGCTGGCGCGCCATGGCGATGTCGCCGCGCATGAAGACGGTCAGTGCGAGCTGCAGGTTCTGCACGATCCGGCTGTGAAAAGCCTCGATCTCGGCGAAGCCCGCCGCGGAGAAGCGCAGATTGCCCTTCATCTTCTTCGCCGCCAGTTCCATCAGGTTGCGGTCGATGATGTCGCCGATATGCTCGAAATTGGTGGTGAAGGTGAGGATTTCGACGCAGCGCTGGCTCTCGTCGGGCTCGAGCTCCTCCTGGTTGAGGCGGGTGAGGTAGAGCTTGATCGCCTCGTGCAGCGCGTCGACCACGTCGTCCTCGGCCTCGATCGATTTGACCAGGAGCGGGTCCTGCACGGCGAAGGCCTCGATCGACCGGCCGAGCATGGCCTCGACCGCATCGCCCAGGCGCAGCGCCTCGCGCGAGGCGTTGGCGAGTGCGACGGGCGGGCTGGCGATGGCCTCGGGGTCGAGGTAGCGGGGTCGCAGCCGGTCGTCGCCCGCGGCCGGCTTTTCCGGCATCAGCCGTTTCACCAACCGTGCGATCGGTCCGACCAGCGGCAGCATCGCCAGGGCCAGGGCGATATTGAAGGCGAGGTGGAGGTTCAAGACGAGGGCGGGGCCGGAGCCCAGATGGGCCAGGATGAAAGGAGCGATCCAGGGCAGGGCGGCGAGCGCCAGGAGGGCCCCGCTGCCGCGCATCAAGAGATTGCCGAGCGCCGGACGGCGGCCCGCGGGGTCGCTGCCCGCGGTCGCGACGAAGGGAGCGATGGCAGCACCGGCATTGGCGCCGAGCACGAACGGGATCGCCACGGCGAGCGGCACGACGCCGGCGCCGACCAGCCCCGCCAGGGTGAGGATCATCGCGATCGAGGAATGCGCGAGCCAAGTGAGCAGTGCTGCCATGGCGGCCGTGAAGACGATGTCGTTCTGCAGGGCCGCGAGGACGGCCGCGAGTGCCGGGGCGTCGCGCAACGGTTCGGACGAGGCGACGATCAGGCGGAGCGCCAGCATGACGAGCCCGACCCCGATCAGGGCGCGGCCGATCTGCCGCTTCGTGGCTTCGCGGCTCAGCGTGAAGAGGGCCGAGCCGGTGCTGATCGCGATCGGCGACAGCAAGCGGAGGTCGATTGCGAGCAACTGGGCGGCGACGGCCGTGCCGATGTCGGCGCCGAGCATGACGGCGAGTGCTGCGGCGAGGCCGATCAGCCGACGTTCGGCAAAGGCACCGGTGATGATCGCCGTCGTGGTCGAGCTCTGCAACGGCACCGTGACGAAGAGCCCGGCAGCCGCGGCGGCCAGACGGTTGCCCGCGGCGCGACGCAGGACGTCGCGCAGGGCGGTACCCAGGACACGGCTGACCCCGGTGCGCACCATGTGCACACCCCAGAGCAGCAACGCGATGCCGCCCACCAACTCGATCAGGATGAAGGTGGCGTTCAACCGGGAAAGGCCCCGCGGGATGGTATCGACAGACCGAGCAGATTAGCCCGTCGCAGGCCCTTCCGTCAAAGCTTTGTCACGCAATCGTCACAAATAACGGGCCGTGAGCTGCGCGCAGACCACGGCCCGCTCGACCGTGGTCTCCTCGCCGGAATCGAGGTCGCGCAGCTTGACCGTGCCGGTGGCCAGTTCGGCGTCGCCCATCGAGACGGCGAAGCGGGCATTGGCCCGATCGGCGCGCTTCATCCGCTGCCCCGGCTTGCCGCGAAAGGCGAGCTCGACGGCAATACCGGCATGGCGGAGCTCGTGGGCGAGCTGCCTCGCCTCGGCCTCTGCCGCTTCGCCGATCGGCACGATGGCAACCGGGCGCGGCTCATGCGGCGCGTTGGTCGCGAGCAGCGCCAGCCGCTCGACCCCGGCGGCCCAGCCGACGCCGGGCGTCGAGGGCCCGCCGATCTCCTCGACGAGCCCGTCGTAGCGGCCGCCGGCGATGACGGCACCCTGGGCACCCAGGGCCGTGGTCGTGAACTCGAAGGCGGTGTGGGTGTAGTAGTCGAGCCCGCGCACGAGCCGGTCGTTCAGCGTGTAGGCGATACCGAGTTCCTCGAGGCCTTGCTTCACCGCGGCGAAGAAGTCGCGACTCGCTCGGTTCAGCGACTCCTCGAGGCGGGGTGCGTCGCGGACGATCGCGCGATCGGCTTCGTCCTTGCTGTCGAGAATGCGCATCGGGTTGCGCTCGAGGCGGAGCCGACTGTCCTCGGAGAGCCGGTCGTGATAGCCCTCGAGGTAGCGCACGAGCCGCTCGCGGTAGGCCGTGCGGCTGTCGGGGTCGCCCAACGTGTTGAGCTCGAGCGTCACCTGATCGGCGATGCCGAGCCGCTCCAGGATCTGTGCGCCCACGGCGATCACCTCGACGTCGGCCTGCGGTTCGGGTGCGCCGATCAGCTCGACCCCGATCTGGTGGAACTGGCGCAGCCGGCCCTTCTGCGGCCGTTCGTAGCGGAACATCGGCCCGGCATAGAAGAGCTTGAGCGGCAGCGCCTGCAGCATGCCGTTCGAGATGACCGCACGGGCCACCGAGGCCGTGTTCTCCGGCCGCAGCGTCAGGCTGTCGCCGCCGCGGTCCTCGAAGGTGTACATCTCCTTGGTGACGACGTCGGACGTGTCACCCAGGCTGCGCTTGAACACCTCGGTGAACTCGAAGATCGGCGTGGCAATCTCGTCGTAGCCGTAGAGTCGCGCGGTCTCGCGACCCGTGTCGATCACGTGGCGGTGCCGGCGGATGGTCTCGCCGTAGAGGTCGTGCGTGCCACGCACCGGCCGGATGCTGGCCATGGGCCGGAATCTCCAGAGTTTATGAAGAAATGCGGGGAGGCAGCGCCTCCCCGCACCCCTCCGGTACTTTGTGGCGTCGCTCGTGACAAGCGCCGGTGCAAAGTTTCGAGGGGGTGCCGGGGGAAATCATTTCCCCCGCTTTTTGTCAGGCCGCAGGCCGGTCGCCGAAGCGCTCCTCGACATAGCGCTCGACCATCGCCTGGAACTCCTGGGCGATGCCGTCGCCTCGCAGCGTCGCAGCCTTCTGGCCGTCGATGAAAACGGGTGCGACGGGGCTTTCGCCGGTGCCCGGCAGGCTGATGCCGATATCGGCGTGCTTGCTCTCGCCCGGGCCGTTGACGATGCAGCCCATGACCGCGACCTTGAGCGTCTCCACCCCCTGGTAGCGGCTCTTCCAGACCGGCATCTGCTCGGCGAGGTAGCCCTCGATCTGCTGGGCGAGCTCCTGAAAGAAGGTGCTGGTGGTCCGCCCGCAGCCGGGACACGCGGCGACCTCGGGAGCGAAGGTGCGCAGGCCCAGCGACTGCAGGATCTCCTGGCAGACCTTGACCTCGGTGGTCCGGCTCTCGCCGGGCTTGGGGGTCAAGGAGCAGCGGATGGTATCACCGATGCCGTCCATGAGGAGGACCGACAGGGCGGCCGAGCTCGCCGCCACGCCTTTGGTCCCCATGCCGGCCTCGGTGAGGCCGAGATGCAGCGCGTAGGTGCTGCGCCGGGCGAGCTCGCGGTACACGGCGATCAGATCCGGCACGCGGCTGACCTTGGCCGAGATGATGATCCGATCCGCACCCAGGCCCATTCGTTCGGCATGGGCGGCACTTTCCAGGGCGGAGCGCACGAGCGCTTCGCGGAGCACGAAATCGGCGCTCTCGGGCTGCGGTTTCGCCGCGTTCTCGTCCATCAGCTTCGCCGCCAATGCCTGGTCGAGGGAGCCCCAGTTGACGCCGATCCGCACCGGGCGATCACAGGCCAGAGCCGCCTCGATCATCGCCTCGAACTGCTTGTCGCGCTTGTCGCCGAAGCCGACATTGCCGGGATTGATGCGCAGCTTGGCGAGCGCGTGGCCGAGTTCCGGCACCTCGGCCAACAGCCGGTGGCCGTTGTAGTGGAAATCGCCGACGACGGGGACCGAGTAGCCGAGCAGGTCGAGACGCTCGCGCAGCGCCGGCACCGCCTTTGCGGCATCGATGTCGTTCACGGTGACGCGGACGACCTCGGAGCCGGCACGCGCCAGCTCGATCACCTGGCGGCAGGTGCTCTCCAGGTCGGCGGTGTCGGTGTTGGTCATCGACTGTACGACGACCGGCGCACCACCGCCGACCACGACATTGCCGACATTCACGGCGGTGGTCTGGTGGCGACGGGGTCGGGCGAGCGCGACCATCTGGCGTGGCCTTTCGTCAGCGGCGGGCGCGCAGCGCCTCGGGGGTGAGGGTCACGTCACGCAGAACGGCACCGCTGGCCCCGAGCACGCCGAGGTTTCGACCATCGACCCAGACCTCGAGGCCACCGGCATTGCCGGTCCAAAGGGCAAGGTCGGTACGGTCGGGCAGGTCGAAGCGTTGACCGGGCTGCAGCGTCGTGCTGCGGAGAAAATCGCGAGCGGGGCTCTGCACCTGGATCCAGGACGCTTCGCGCGCCACCAGGATGATGCGCCCGGTGTCCGAGGTCATGTCCGAGGTCATGTCCGAGGTCACCGCCGCGGCCTCGTCCCCGTTCGTGCCGTTGACAGCCTCGTCCGCGCTGTCGACGGCCGCATCGGGTGCCGGCTGCAGGGCGGCGAGGAGTTCGCCCACCGTGCCGCCGTCCGGGCGCTCCTGGTCGAGCCGCTGCAGTGCAGCGGCGCGCTCCGCCTCGGCGTCCAGAACCAGCGCCTCGAGCGGCACCTCGGCACCGCTCGATGCAGCCGCCTCGGAGGAGCGGCCCTCGGCGATCGCTGCGGTGACGTCGATGCTGCCGTCCGGCCGTTCGACGCTCGACCCGTCCGCCGTGCTCGACGCGGGCGGCGTCCGTGGAACCTCACTCGCTTGCAGGCCGCCGATCGAAACGGTCGGCTCGGCGACGGTCCGCGCCACCGAGGGGCTGGCCATGCCGAAGGACGTGCCGCCGCCGGCGCCATCCGGTGATGCGCCGCTCGCCGACAACTGCTCCAGCGGTGCCTCCTCGATGTCGTCCGGGTTCTCGATCGAGGCGGTCATCGGGGCGGCCGGAGGCTCTTCGAACATCGAGGCGGCATATTGCCCGATCTCGCCGGGCACGGCCTGGATCCGCGCGAGCATATCGTCGCCCGACTGCGCCGCGAACCAGCCGCCGTAAGCGACGCCCGTGAGCGCCAGGGCCGCCACGACGACCCCGAGGCTCGGCAACCGGTTCTCCGCCACCGGCTGGCGCATCTGCAGGTGGGCTTGCGGCGCGCCCGTCGCCTTGAGCTGGCGGACGACCTCGGCTCCGTCATAGCCCAGATGATCGGCATAAGTGCGCAAGAAGCCCATCGCGTAGGTGCGGCCGGGCATGCTCGTAAAATCGCCCTCCTCGAGGGCGAAGAGATAGGACGGCTTGATCCGCAGATAATCGGCGACGTCGTAGAGATCCTCGCCGCGTTGCTGACGCGCCTCGCGCAGATGTCGACCGATATCGACCAGGCGTTCGGCAACGGGGTCGAAAGCAGGTTGGTGATCAGGCGGTCGTGCGGACACAGTCGATGCAAGGCCCCACGGCATGAGGTCGAAAGTTCGGCGGTGACGGCGTATCGCCCGGGCGGCACCCCGGCTGCGGGTCACGATTCAACGTGACGCCCTATACATACCAAAGAGGTTAAGCATCACCAAATCCCTATCGCCGAAAAACCGAAGCTCATAACCGAGTATGTTCATAGCCGCGCGACAGCCGTCAAGGGATGCGCAGGCTGCTTTTCGGCAGAGTGACAGCGTGGTCGTAGGCATAGGCGAGCAGGTGACGCCTGAGGCTGTGGTCGGGCAGGTCCAACAACCGATTGAGGTAAGCAGCCATGGCTCCTGCATCAAGTGAGCGGAGCATCGCTTTGACCGGGCCGATCTGCGCCGGCGACAGGGAGAGGTGGCGCACACCGAGGCCGGCGAGCGCCATCGCTTCGACCGGCCGGCTGGCCATCTCGCCGCAGACCGCGAGCGCCACCCCGGCGGCTCGACACGCCTCGACCAGTGCGCGGATGAACGACAGCGCCGGTGGCGACAGCACGTCGTAGCGATCGCCGATCATCGGCGAGCCGCGATCACACGCGAAGAGGAACTGCAGCAGGTCGTTGGAACCCACGGAGAGGAAGTCGACCTCGCGCAGCAGCGCCGGCAACTGCCAGTAGAGCGACGGCACCTCCATCATCGCCCCCACCTCGACCCGCTCCGGCAGGCTCTGCCCGGCCGCTGCGGCGCGGCGGCATTCGTGCTCCAGGAGTCGCTTGGCGGCCCGGAACTCGGCGACCTCGGCGACCATCGGAAACATCACCTTCAAGAGCGGTCGACCGGCGGCTGCTCTGAGCAGTGCCCGCAGCTGATGCCGGAGCAGCGCCGGCCGGTCGAGGGTCAGCCGGATGGCCCGCCAGCCCATCGCCGGATTCTCCTCCGCGGGCATCCGCCAGTAGGGCAGCTGCTTGTCGCTGCCGATATCGAGCGTGCGAAAGCAGACGGGTTTCGGCCCGGCCCGCTCCAGGACGGCGGCGTAGTAGCCGGTTTGCACCTCCGGGTCGCGGAAATCGGGCCGCGCCATGAAGGCGAGTTCCGTGCGGTAGAGGCCGACGCCGGCGGCACCCGTGGCCTCGAGCTCGTCGAGATCGATGAGAAAGCCGGCATTGAGCGAGAGCTCGAGCTCGATGCCGTCTCTGGTGATCGCCGGCAGATGCTTCAGGCTGTCGAAGGCGCGGCGGCGTTCCTGGCGCGCCCGCATGGCACCCGCGAACGTGTCGACCAGATCCTCGGACGGGCGGAGCAGAACCTGGCCGTGATCGCTGTCGAGAGCCAAAAGGTCGCCGCCCTCGATCTGCGCCATGGCCCGATCGACCCGGCCGAGCATCGGCAGGTCGAACGCCCGGGCGACGATGGTGACGTGGGCGGTGGGCGAGCCCTCCTCGAGCACGATGCCGCTGATCTTGGTGTGGTCGTAGTCGATGAGGTCGGCGGCCGACAGGCTGCGGGCGACGATGATCGAGCCCGGCGGCATCAGCTTGGCTTCGCCGTGGCTGTCGCGGCCGGCCAGGAGGCGCAGCAGCCGCTCGGCGATATCCTCGAGGTCGAGCAGGCGCTCGCGCAGATAGGGGTCGTTGGCGTGGCCGATCCGGACCCGGGTCTCCTCTTGCACCCGGCGGACCGCGGCCTCGGCCGAGAGCCCGGTCTCGATCGCTTCGCGCATCCGCCGCCGCCAGCCCGAATCGTGGGCGAACATGCGGTAGGTCTCGAGCACCTCCATGTGGTCGCCGACCCCCAGGTCGGCCCGCTCCAGCATGCTGTCGAGCGATTGCCTGAGCCCGTCGATCGCCGTTTCCAACCGCTCGGCTTCGGCACTCGGGTCGTCGGCGAGCAGCCGGGTGATCTCGATTTTGGCATCGTGCAGCCAGGCCCGGCCGACGGCGACGCCCTCGACCAGCGGCTGCCCCTCCAGCCTGCGCTGCTCGCGCGAGATGCCGGGCAGGTCGGTGTAGCGCTCGCGATCGACGAGATCGCCCGTCGCCAGCATCTCGGCCAGGACCGAGGCGATGATCTGCAGCGCTTCGACCTCGTCGTCGCCGTAGCGCTTCTTCGCGGTGTTCTGGACGACCAGGACGCCGATCACCCGGCCGCCGCGCAACACCGGCACGCCGAGAAACGAGTGGTAGAGGTCCTCGCCGGTTTCCGGGAAATAGGCGAAGTTGGGGTGTGCCTGGGCACTGTCGGTGTTGATGATGTTGCCGGAGGCCGCGATTGTCCCGACCAGGCCCTGACCGACGCCCATGCGGGTGCGGTGCACCGATTCGCGGGCCAGGCCTTCGGTAGCGAACAGCTCGAGCACGTCGCCGGCGCGCAGCGCGTAGATCGAGCAGACCTCGGCGACCAGGTTGGCGGCGATCAGCTGCACGATGCGGTCGAGCCTGGCCTGGCGGTCGACCGGCAGGGCCACCACCTCGACCATCCGGCGCAACAGCTGGCGGGCACCGGTGAGCTCGACGCTGCGTCGCTCGCCCGAAGCCTCCGCGCCGCGCCGGGAGGCCGGCATCGTCAGCCTCCGGTAGCGGCGGGCCGTGGCCGGGCGCCGGCGCGGTCGACGGGACGGGTGAGCGCGGCTTCGGCCTCGGCGACGAGTTCGGCGATGATCTCGGCTACCGGCTGGATGGATCTGACGAAGCCGACCGACTGGCCGGCCATCAGCGACCCTTCCTCGACGTCGCCGTCGACCACCGCCCGGCGCAACGCCCCGGCCCAGAAATGCTCGATCGCCAGCGAGGCCTCTTCCTGGCTGAGCTCGCCACGGCGGAACCGGCCGATCACCTCGAGCTGGGTCTCGGTGAAGCGCCGCGTGCCGTTATTGGCCAGCGCTCTGACCGGGATCACCTTGAAGCTCGGATCGATCTGCACCGACGGCTGGGCGTCGCGGGCCGAGGCGCGGATGAACGCCTGCTTGAAGCGCGGATGGGCGATCGATTCCTCGGCGCAGGCGAAGCGGGTGCCCATCTGCACGCCGGCGGCGCCCATGCCGAGAAAGGCAGCGATGCCCTCGCCGCTGCCGATCCCGCCGGCGACGAACACCGGTACCTCCGTGATGCCGGGCAGGATCTCCTGGGCGAGGACGGCGGTCGAGACCGAGCCGATATGGCCGCCCGCCTCCATCCCCTCGATGATCAGCCCGTCGGCAGCCGAGCGGACCAGCCGCTTGGCCAGCGCCAGGGACGGCGCGAAGCAGAGCAGCTTGCGCTCGGCCCCCTTGATCTTGGCGATCGCAGTGCCGGGCGGCTGGCCACCGGCGAGCACGATGTGCCCGACCCGAAGATCGAGGCAGACCTCGATCAGCCGGTCGAGCGCCGGGTGCATGACGATCAGGTTGACGCCGAACGGCCGGGCGGTGCGCTCACGCGTCGCCTGGATCTCGGCGGCGAGCAGTTCCGGGGTCATCGAGCCGCAGGCGAGCACGCCGAAGCCGCCCGCCTCGGCGATCGCCGCCACCAGATGGCGTTCGGAGACCCAGGTCATGGCCCCGCCCATGATCGCCGTCTCGGTGCCGAGCAGGTCGGTGCCGGAGCGCCAGAGCCGGGCGAGGTGCGGGTGCGGCGGCAGCCTCGACACGTGGCTCAATCCCCACCGGCGGGGCTCTGGGCATCGAGCCCGTAGGCGGTATGCAGGCTGCGCAGCGCCAGCTCGGTATAGGCCTCCTCGATCAGCACCGAGACCTTGATCTCCGAGGTGGAGATCGCCTGGATGTTGATGCCCTTGTCGGCGAGGCACTGGAACATGGTATGCGCGATGCCGGCGTGGCTGCGCATGCCGACGCCGACCACCGAGATCTTGCTGACATCGGCATTCGCGACGATCTCCTCGAAGCCGATTCGCGGCCGCTCTTCGGCGAGCACCGCCCGGGCGCGGGCGACGTCGTTGCGGGCGACGGTGAAGGTCATGTTGGCGAGCACGCCGTCGCGGCTGACCGACTGGACGATCATGTCCACATTGATGCCGGCGGCGGCCAGCGGGCCGAAGACGGCGGCCGCCACGCCCGGCCGGTCGCGCACGCCCAGAACGGTGAGGCGTGCCTCGTCGCGGCTGTAGGTGATGCCGCTCACGATCTGCTGTTCCACGATCTCATCCTCGTCGACGACGAGCGTGCCGGGCTCGTCGGTAAAGCTGGAGAGCACCTGTACGCGGACCTTGTGCGCCATGGCGAGGGCGACCGAGCGGGTCTGCAGCACCTTGGCCCCCAAGGACGCCATCTCCAGCATTTCCTCGTAGGTCACACGGTCGAGTTTTCTCGCCCGGCCGACGATCCGCGGATCGGTGGTGTAGACGCCGTCGACATCGGTGAAGATGTCACAGCGCTCGGCGCCCAGGGCGGCCGCCATGGCGACCGCCGAGGTGTCCGACCCGCCGCGACCCAGGGTCGCGATCCGCTGGTTCGGGGCGAGACCCTGAAAGCCGGCCACCACGGCCACCTCGCCGGCCTCGAGGGCGGCCGTCACCGGTGCCGGGTCGATCCGCACGATCCGCGCCTTGCCGTGCGCCGCATCGGTCTCCACCCCGGCCTGCCAGCCGGTGAACGAGCGTGCCGGCACGCCGATCGCGCGGAGGGCGATGGCCAAGAGCCCCACCGTCACCTGCTCGCCCGAGGCCACGACCATGTCGTACTCGGCCGGATCGAAGCCCGCGGCATCGAGGCCGTCGACGAAGCCGACGAGCTTGTTGGTCTCGCCGGCCATGGCCGAGAGGACCACGCAGACCCGGTCGCCAGCGCGGACTTGCCGCGCCACGCGGCCGGCCACGTTGCGAATGCGCTCTAGATCGGCAACCGAGGTGCCGCCATATTTCTGCACGACGATGGACAACGAAGGGTCTCGCTTCAGCGGGTCGCCGGCGGATTGCTACAGGTCGACGAGCGGCCACGACCAGATGGCCACCCGATCGACCGATTGCTGTTCGGGCGGGCCGCTGCGGGCCGGTCGCGACCGTGATCCTCGGCCGGATGCGCCATCTTCTAGCCAGCAGGGGTTCGATGAGCAAGCAACAGAGCGCCGAGCGCGCGCGCGGTGAAGCGGTCGATCGTCGCGAGGTCGGCAAGTTCGAGGCGATCGCGTCGCAGGTCTGGGATCCGGCAGGGCCGATGCGCCCGCTGCACCGCTTGAACCCCTTGCGGATCCGCTACATCCGCGAGCAGGCGCACCGCCAGCTCGGCACCGGTGACGCGATGTCGCTGCGCCCGCTCGCAGGTGTCACGCTCGCCGATATCGGCTGCGGCGCCGGGCTGCTGGCGGAGCCGATGGCGCGGCTCGGGGCTGCGGTCACCGGCATCGACCCGTCGGCCCGCTCGATCGGCGCCGCCAGAGCGCATGCCGCAGCGGGCGATCTCGAGATCGACTACCGCTCGGTCGGTGTGGAGACCCTCGCCGACACCGGCGAGGTGTTCGACATCGTCCTGGCGATGGAGGTGATCGAGCACAGCAGCGATCCCGACCTCTTCATCTGTCAGCTCGCCGACATCACCCGCCCGGGCGGCCTTTTGGTGATGTCGACGCTGAACCGCACCGTGAAGTCCTACCTGCTCGGCATCGTCGCCGCCGAGTATCTGCTCGGCTGGGTGCCGCGCGGGACCCACGACTGGCAGCGCTTCATCGAGCCGTCGATGCTCGCCCGCCTGCTTCGCCGCCGCGGTTTTCGCGTGGTCGACACGACCGGCGTGATCTACCACCCGTCCGAGGGCGTGTTCACCCGCAGCCGCGATCGCGACGTCAACTACATGATGAGTGCGGTGCGCGACTGAGGACGCTTCAGATGACCGGCAGGAGGTGGCGGACGATCCGCGCCGAGCCGGCCGCCACCTCTTCGACGAAGCGGCCGAAATCGACGTCGGATTCGGCCCCGGCGAGGTCCGAGAGGGCGCGAATGACCAAGTGCGGTAGGGCGAAGGCCTCGGCCACCTGACCGATCGCCCCGCCTTCCATCTCGATCGCCTGACCACCCAGCTCCTCGAAGAGCCGCTTGCGGGTGGCTTCGCAGTTGAGGAACTGATCACCCGTCAGGATCGTTCCGAACACCACCTCGGGGGTGCGCGCTGCGCCGCCGGCGGCGGCCGCCGACAGCGGCTCGGGCGTGAAGCTCTGCAGCCGTTCGCGGACCCGGGTGAGCAGGGCTGCCGGCGGGCGGAAGCCGAACTGGTCGGTCGGGTTGAAAAAAGGGATGTGTCCGGCTTGATAGGTGTGCACCCGTTCGCTCTGCAGGACGCCCGCATCGTGCTGCAGTGTGCGCTCGCCGATGATCACGTCACCGACATGGAGCGCCGGATCGAGGCCGCCCGCGACGCCGGAGAAGACCAGTGCGCGACAGCCGAAGCGGTCGGCGAGCAGGGTTGCGGTCAGCGCCGCATTGACCTTGCCCACGCCACCGCCGGCGAGCACCAGGCGATGTCCGTCGAGCGTGCCGGTGACGAAGCCGGTGCCGCCGTGCAGGCTCTCTTCGGTCGCGGTCATCAACTCGGCCAGGTGGCCGAGCTCTTGCGGGATGGCGCAGATGATGCCGATGGTCACGGGCGCGCTCCAACCGTAGTCTGCCGCTGCCGTGCCGTTAACCGAAGGGACCCGATCGTGCAACGTGCCATCACCGGCCTCGACCATCTGATCATCGGTGTGGAGGACCTGGAGGCCGCCCGCGAGCGGTGGGCACGGCTCGGCTTCAATTCGACCCCACGCGGCCGGCACGTCGGCTGGGCCACCGCCAACTACTGCATCATGTTCCCCGACGATTATCTGGAACTGCTGGGCATCGTCGATCCCGGCGGCTTCAGCAACGGTCTCGACCGTCTCTTGGCCGAGCGCGGCGAGGGCGTCCTCGGCGTAGCCCTGGCCACCAGTGACGCCGAAGCCACCGCTGCCGCTTGGCGCGCGGCCGGCCTCGCCTCGGCCGCGGCCGGCTCGCTGATGCGGCTGTTGGAGAGCGAGACGCCGCCGGTCGAGCTGCGCTTTGCCAATGTCATGCTCGATCCGGCGGAGCGTGCCGGGCTCAACCTCTTCGCCTGTCGGCACCTGACGCCCGAACCGATGCGCCGGCCGGCCTGGCTGCGCCATCCCAACGGCGCGCTGCGCATCGCCGGCCTCACCGTCATCGCCGACGACCTCGAGCCCCTGGCCGCTTTTGCCGAGCGGGTGGTCGGCAGTGCCGCGCTCACCCGCACCGACCAGATCCGCACGATCCAGAGCGGCACCGCCCCGATCGTGCTCGCGACCCCGGACGATGCCGCCCTGTTGCATCCGGGTTTCGACCTGCCGCAAGCCGCACCCGAACCCCGCCTCGCCGTCCTGGAGATCGCCGTCGGTGATCTGGCGCGAACTGCAGCGTTCCTCACCCGACAGAACGTGCCGCACGCGGGCGAGGGCGACAGCACCGTCCTGGTCGCCCCCGCGCACACCAACGGTGTTCACCTCGCCTTCGTGCCGGGCTAGCGCTCCGGGTAGGCCCAGCCCATCGCCATGCCGCTGTCGAGGGTGATGGTCGTCCCGGTCATCGACGGCGACTGGACGATGAGCCGCAGTGCTGCGGCGATCTCGTCGAGCCCGGTGGGTCGCTGCAACGGCGTCCGTTCGACCAGCCGCGCGAACTGCGCCTCGTCCATGCCCGGCGCCTTCAGTGCCTGGCCCAGCGCGATGCTGTTGACCCGCACCCGCGGGGCGAGGTCGCGGGCGATCACCGCACTCGCCATGGCGAGCCCCGCCTTGGAGATCGAATAGCCGAGATAGCGCGCGGTCGGGTTGGCCGTCCGCTGATCGCCGAGATTGACGACGATCCCTGAAGCAGCCTCGGGCAGGGCGCGGACGAAGCTCTTGGTGAGCACGAGTGGTGCTTCGAGATTGACCGCGAGCTGCCGGCGAAACCGCTCGAGCGCGAAGTCGGCCAGCCGATCCGGCTCGAACATCGCGGCATTGTTGACGAGCATCCCGAGCGGGCCACCGAGCGCTGCCGCGGCCTCGTCGACCAGGGCGGCCGTCGTCGCCGCGTCCGCGAGATCGGCCTCGACCACCACCGCCCGCCCGCCGCCGGACTCGATCTCGGCGGCGAGCGCTGCGGCTTCGTCCACAGCCCGGTGACAGTGCACGGCGACGGCAAAGCCGAGCTCGGCCAGGGCCTGCACCGATGTCCGCCCGATCCGCCGCGCGCCACCGGTGACGAGGGCGCGAGGTGGCAGGCCGTCTGGTATCGCCGCGCGGTTCGGCCTATCTTGCACGATGTGTGCGATCCATGGGCGACAAGTCCTTTCTTGCGGGCGGCGGTGAGCTTTGTTGAACTTCATTCTCGGCGGTGCGGCGGTCTACGGGGCGTATGTCGGCGCGCTCTATCTGTTGCAGGACAGGCTCGTCTTTCGCCGCGAACTCGCCACCACGCCCAACTATCCGCTGCCCGAAGGCACCGAGCGGCTGGAGCTCAGGACCACCGACGACGAGACCATCGTCGGCAACCTCGTGCGCGCCCGGCGCCGCAGCCGCGGTCTCGTCATCGGCTTTTCCGGCAATGCCTGGAACAGCGACGACTGCACCACCTTCATCGCGCATCGGCTCACCGATGTCGATGTCGCGGTCTTCCACTACCGTGGCTACACGCCCTCGACCGGCACGCCGAGCGAGGCCGCCCTCTTCGCCGACGCACTGCTGATCCACGACACGCTGGTCAAGGGCATGGCGCCCGAGCGCGTCTATGCTTTCGGCTTCAGCCTCGGCTCCGGGGTTGCTGCCTATCTCGCCGCCAACCGCCCGCTCACCGGCCAACTCCTCGTCACGCCCTACGATTCGATCGAGGAGATCGCCAAGAAGCGTTATCGCGGCGTACCGGTCCGCTATCTGCTCAAGAATCCGTTCCGCAGCATCGAGCATCTGAACGGCAAGCCGGTGCCGACCGCCGTCATTCTGGCGAGCGAGGACCGCATCGTGCCGCGCGACAGCTCCGACCGGCTGATCGAGTCGCTGATCGATCCGGTCCTGGTCGAGACGATCCCCGACAGCACCCATGTCAGCATCTACGATATGGTGGCGATCGACCATCTCCTGCACCGCGCGCTCGCCGCACTGGAGGCCCGGGCCACGGCGCCTGCCGCACCGGCATCGGTGCTGGCCGAGGGCTGAACGCCCCTGGTCGCCCGCCCTCCGCTGCCCCATTTCGCTGGTAGGGGGGCGCAGCAATGGAGGTGAAGCGATGCGCATCCTGGCGATCGGACTACTGCTTCTGTGCCTGGCGCCGGCGCCCATGGCTGCCGCCGACCAGGACGATCCGCGGCTCGACGCGCTGTTCGCGGCGCTTTCGACCGCCGACGACGAGGCGACGGCCGCGGCACTCGAAACCGAAATCTGGACGATCTGGCACGAAATCGACGACCCGGCGAGTGCCCGGCTGCTGCGCCAGGGGTCGCAGGCTATGGCCGAGCGGGTCTTTCCTGTCGCGGTCGTCAGCTTCGATCGCCTCGTCGCCCGCTCGCCCGAGTTCGCCGAGGCCTGGAACCGGCGCGCCACCTTGCACTACATGATGGGCGACGACACGGCCTCGATCCGCGACATCGAGCAGACGCTGGCGCTCGAGCCCCGGCATTTCGGCGCTCTCTCCGGGCTCGGCCTGATCATGATGCGCAACGACCGGCCCCTGGCGGCGCTGCGCAGCTTCGAGGCGGCGCTCGAGGTTCACCCGCATTTGCCGGCCGCCCGCGCCCATATCGAGCCGCTGCGCCGCATGGTCGAGGGCAACCCCACCTGACCGAGCCCCTGCGCGCCGCAACGAACGGATCGCGAATCGCTCCCGTTGAACCACGCTTGCACCATCTTCCACCCCGAGTAGGATCAAGGTCTTCGAGGCGGCGAGTGGTGACGGTGTGTCGGGTTGGGTCAAGACGGCGAGGCAGGATGATACCGGCCTGCTCTTTTGTGGCGGTGACTGGCGCCTGCCGGCGCTCGCCGAACTCGACCACGTGCTGCGCGACGGTCTCGCCCGGCTCGGTGGCGAGCCGCCGCCGCGCGTCCGACTGATCCTCGACCGGCTGGCCGAGCTCGATACCGCGGGCGCCTGGTTGATCGTCCGCACCATCCGGGCCCTCGAGGCCGGCGGCAGCGAGGTCCGTCTGGTCGACGTGCAGCAGCGCCATGCCGAGCTGATCGAGCGCATTCGGGGCATCGAGCCCGAGCCGTGCGCGGTGCCCGGCAAGGATCACCCGATCCTGCGCTTCTTGATCCATATCGGCGAGACGAGCATCGATATCTGCAACGAGAGTGCCCGGTTCCTCTCGTTCGCCGGTTCCGTCACCCTCGCCTTTCTGCGCCAGTTGGTGCAGCCGCGGCGCATCCGGCCCAACGCGATCGTCCACCATATCGAGGAGACCGGGGTCAACGCCATTCCGATCGTCGCCATGATGGCGTTTCTGATCGGCGTGGTGATGGCCTATCAGGGGGCCGATCAGCTGCGCCAGTTCGGTGCGGAGCTGTTCACCGTCAATCTCCTGGCGGTCGCCACCTTGCGCGAGCTCGGCGTCATGCTCACCGCGGTCATGGTCGCCGGCCGCTCCGGCAGCGCCTTCACCGCCCAGATCGGCACGATGAAGGTCAACGAGGAGCTCGACGCGATGGAGGTGATCGGCCTCGACCGGCTCGACGTGCTGGTGACGCCCCGGATCATCGCGCTCTTCGTCGCCCTGCCGCTCTTGACCTTCCTCGCCAACATCATGGCGCTGATCGGCGGCGGGCTCGTCGTCATCTTCCTTCTCGACATTCCGCTCGTGCTCTTCCTGCGGCAGCTGCGCGACGCGGTCGGCGTCGATCTCTTCATCGCCGGGATGATCAAGGCGCCGGTCTTCGCCATCCTGATCGCGTCGATCGGCTGCTACATGGGTCTGAAGGTCAAAGGCGACGCCGAGAGTGTCGGCAGGCTGACCACCCAGTCGGTGGTCGCCGGGATCTTCATGGTGATCATCGTGAACGCCGCGTTTTCCATCCTCTTTGCGACGTTCGGGCTCTGAACGATGGCCGAGGACGTCGTCATCGAAGTCGAGAATCTGGTCACCCGCTTCGGCGAGACGGTGATCCACGACGGGCTTTCGATGTCCGTCCGTCGCGGCGAGGTGATGGCCGTGGTCGGCGGCTCGGGCACCGGCAAGACGGTGATGGTCCGCGAGATCACCGGCTTGATGCGCCCCTCGGGCGGCACCATCAAGTTGTTCGGGCACGACATCGGCCGGCTCTCGAGCCGCGAGACCGAAGCCTTGCGTGCCCGCACCGGCATGCTTTTTCAAGGTGGGGCACTGTTCAGCTCGCTTACCGTGGCGCAGAACATCGTGGTGCCGATCCAGGCCTGGTACCGGCTGCGGCCAGCCTTGCTCGACGAAATCGCCGGGCTCAAGCTGGCATTGGTCGGTCTCGACCTTTCGGCCGGGCAAAAATACCCGGCCGAGCTCTCGGGCGGGATGCGCAAGCGGGCCGGGCTCGCCCGAGCACTCGCCCTCGACCCCGAGATCGTGTTTCTCGACGAGCCGACGGCCGGGCTCGATCCGATCGCTGCCGGCCAGTTCGACGAACTGATCCGATCCCTGCAAGAGACCCTCGGAATCACCGTCTACATGATCACCCATGACCTCGACAGCCTGACCCGGATCGCCGATCGCGTCATGGTTCTGGTCGACAAGCGCGCGACGGTCGGCACGCTCGACGAGCTGCGTCGGGACGACCACCCTTGGATCAAGGCCTACTTCGCCGGCCCGCGCGGTCGGGCGGTGGCGCAGAGCCACGCCGCAGCGGAGCGGCCGGCGGCAGCCGCGCAACAGCCCACCCCGGTCGGGCCGTCGCCGCGGCGCCGGGCCGCACCCACAACCCGTTCGAGGAGCAGCTGATGGAAGTCCGCTCCAGCAATCTCGTCGTCGGCATCTTCGTCCTGGTGCTCAGCATCGGCACGGCGATCTTCGGCGTCTGGCTCGCCCAGCGCGACATCGACCGCACCTTCACGGAATACGAGATCGTCTTTCCGGGCTCGGTCTTCGGCCTCTCCGAAGGCAGCCCGGTGCTCTATCGGGGGGTACCGGTCGGCCGGGTGAACGATATCCGGATCGATCCGGAGAATCCCGACCAGGTGCTGGTGCTGGTCGAGGTCGAGCAGAACACCCCGGTGACCATCGACACCCATGCCGCCCTCGTGCCGCAAGGGGTCACCGGCCTCGTCGTGGTCGAGCTTCGCGGCGGTAACGTCGCAGCGCCCAGGCGCACCGCCGACAACGGACCGCCGCAGATCGCCGGGCGCGTCTCGGCGCTCGAGCAGGTCTTCACCTCGACGCCGGAGCTCCTCGCGCGTGCCGTCCTCATCCTCGAGCGAATCGGTGCGGCGGTCTCGGATGCCAATATCGAGCGGATCTCCAGCACCCTCGGCCATGTCGAGCAGGTGACCGCGACGATCGCTGCTCGGACCGACGATATCGACCGGCTGCTACAGGTGGGCGGCGACCTCGGCGAGAACGGCAGCGCCGCGCTGCGCGGCATCGTCGGCCTGGTCGGCGAGGCCGAACGGCTGACGGCGACCCTCGAGGAGGAGGTCAGCGGCCTCGGCAGCCGCAGCGACAGTGCCCTCGACGAGGTCGGGCAGGCCGCGGCAGCGGCCCGCAACCTGATGTGGCGGGCCGACCGGATGCTCGAATCGAGCGAGCAGCCGCTGCAGGACTTCACCAACAGCAGCGCCTACGAGTTCGGCGAGATGATCCGCGAACTGCGCACGCTGATCGCCACGATGAGCCGCATCACCACGGATTTCGAGCGCGATCCCGCGGGCTTCCTGATCGGCGGCAGTGGTCGCGGCTTCACCCCGCAATGACGACGCGGCGGCATTTTTCAAGCAGGATCGCGGCCGTGGCGGCGGGCTCGGCAATCGCCGCCTGCACGCCCTTCACCCTCGCCCGGCGCGAGCCCGCCACGCTGCATCGGCTGACCCTGCTGACCACCGTGCCGGACAACCTGCCGGTGCTCGACCGGCGGCTGCTGATCGAACCGCCGACGGCCGCGAGCGGCTTGAACACCGCCCGCATCGCGCTTCGCCCCGACCCGATGCTGCTCGACTATTTCGCCAACGCGCAATTCGTCGAGGTGTTGCCGATCATGGTTCAGGACCTGGTGCGCGATTCGCTCGATGCCACGGGCTCGCTCGACGTGCTCGGCCCCGATGCCACGGGGCTCCGGGCCGACTACGTGCTGCGCTTGCATATCCAAGATTTCCAGGCCGAGTACGATCGTGGCCTCGGCCAGCCACCGCTGATCAACATCCGCATCCAACTGCGCCTGCTCGGTCTGCCGCGCCGCGAGTCGCTGGCCACGGCCCGCGGCCAGCAGACGCTGCGCGCCGACGGAACGGCGCTCGAGACGGTGATCCAGGGCTTCGACCAGGCGATGGGCCTGGTGCTGCGCCGCATCGTCACCTGGACGATCGAGGAGATCGCGCGGCAGCAACGCTGACACTTCCGGCGAATCGACTTGCTCTCGATATATCGAAACAATATATGTCGTTTCGCTATATCGCGGCGGGGAAGCCATGGACGTCAAGACCCTCTGCCTCGGCGTGCTCACCGAGCAGGACCACACGGGCTACGAGATCAAGCGCTGCTGCGAGGAGGTGTTCCGCCATTTCTTCGTCGCGGGTTTCGGCTCGATCTATCCCGCACTCGCCGAGCTGCAGCGCGACGGTCTCGTCACCGCCACGAACGTCGAGCAGAAGAAGCGGCCGGACAAGAAGGTCTACAGCATCACCGCGGCCGGCCGGGATGCGCTGACCCGCGAGCTCGTGGCGACGCCGCCGCGCCACAAGGTCCGCTCCGAGTTCCTCACGCTCATGTACTTCGCCCATCTCCTGCCGCCCGAGCGGGTCGACACGGTGCTGGGCGAAATGATCGAGCGCTTCGAAGAGACGCTGGTCGAAGAGCTGGCGCTGTTCGATTCCGAGGATGCGCCCGGTGAGCTCACGCCGGGTCAACGCTTCGCGCTCGGTTACGGCCGGACCGTGCTGACCGCCGCCCTGGCCTACTGCAAGCGGCAGCGGCCGCAGCTCGCCCGGGCGCTGCGCGGCGAGCCCGAGACAACCGGCCCCGCGACAGGTACCGCGACAGGTGAGCCGCAACGGCGAACGACGGCCGAGCCGGTGCCGGAGCCCGCCAATGACCGGCGGGCGGCTGCCCCACCGCTTGCCGGAGAATGACGATGCGCCGCTCGACCCTGATCGCGGTGCTGCTCGCCGTCGCCGTCGCTGCCTGGCTCGCCTCGCCCCATCTCGGCCTCGACCGCTGGCTGCCGGACGCGTCCGAGGAAGCCGCGACCGCACCATCGGCCACGCCCGATCCTGCCGCCGAGACGGCCGCCGAGCGGCTGACCGCTGTGCGCACCCGCCAGTCGAAAGCCGAGCCGATGGCGCGCGAGATCGTGCTCAACGGTCGGACCGAAGCGAACCGGACCGTCCGGGTCGCCGCCGAGACCGCCGCCCGTGTGGTCGAGCTACCGCATCGCAAGGGTGACACCGTCGCGGCCGGCGATCTGCTCGCCCGGCTCGACCCGCGCGAGCGCGAGGCGTCGCTCGCCGAGGCCCGCGCCGGCCTCGCCCAACGCGAGCTCGACTACGAGGCCGCGAGGCGGCTGGGCGAGCGGGGCTTTCAGGCCGACACGCGCGTGGCCGAAGCCCTGTCGGCCCTGGAGTTGGCCCGCTACCACCTGCGCCGGGCGGAGGTCGAGCTCTCCCACACCGAGGTCGAGGCACCCTTCGCGGGCGTGCTCGAAGCGCTGCCGGTCGAGCTCGGCAGCTACCTCGACATCGGCGACACCGTGGCCGAGATCGTCGATCTCGACCCGATCCTGGTCGTCACCGACGTGCCCGAGGCGCGGATCGAGGCGATCCGCGTCGGCGATGCCGCGCAAGTCCGCACGGTCGGCGGGACGACCTACAACGGCCGGATCCGCTTCGTCGCCCGCCAGGCGAACACCGGCACCCGGACGTTTCGGGTCGAGATCGAGGTGGCCAACGCGGCTGCCGAAATCCCGGCGGGGATCAGCACGGCGGTGGCGGTCACCCTCGATCCGGTGCCGGCGCATCCGGTCTCGCCCGGCATCCTGGTCCTCGACGATCGGGGCGTGCTCGGCATCAAGTCGGTCGACGACGACGCAACCGTGACCTTTCACGAGGCCGACATCATTCGGGCCGAGGCGGATAGGGTCTGGCTCGCCGGGCTGCCCGAGCGGCTCGATCTGATCGTCGTGGGGCAGGGCTTCGTCACGCCCGGACAAAGGGTCGCGGCCACCGATGAAGGGCAGGTGGCAGCGCGGCTCGAGGGCAGCAGCTGATGAGAAGGCTGATCGACGCCGCTTTTGCCCGGACCCGCACGGTCCTCTCGATCCTGGCCCTGTTGATCGTGGCCGGTATCGCGACCTATGCGAACATCTCCAAGGAGGCCGAGCCGGACGTCCAGATCCCGATCGTCTACGTCTCGATCCCCTACGAGGGGATTTCCGCCGCCGACGCCGAGCGGCTGCTCGCCCGGCCGGTGGAGAGCGAGCTGCAGGGCCTCGAGGGCATCAAGGAGATCAGGTCCGTCGCGACCCAGGGCCGGGCCACGATCACGATCGAGTTCGAGACCGGCATCGACATCGACCAGGCGCTGATCAATGTCCGCGACAAGGTCGACCGGGCGAAGGCGGACCTTCCCGCGGCGGCCGACGAGCCCACGGTCGAGGAGGTCAACCTGGCGCTCTTCCCGGTCCTGGTGGTGACCCTTTCGGGCGAGCTGCCGGAGCGTGCCCTGCTGCGCATCGCCCGTGATCTGGAGGACCGGATCGAGGCGGTCCGCAACGTCCTCGAGGTCGAGATCGCCGGCCAGCGCGACGAGCTCCTCGAGGCCGTGATCGACCCTTTGAAAGTCGAGAGCTACGGGCTCGAGCTCGACGAGGTGGTGCGGGCGGTCGACCGCAACAACCAGATCGTGGCGGCGGGCTCGCTCGATGCCGGCGGCGGCCGCTTCGACCTCGAGGTGCCGGGAGTCTTCGAGACCTTCGAGGACTTGATGAACCTGCCGATCAAGACCGACGGCGAGGCCGTGGTCCGGGTCGGCGACATCGCCACCGTCAACAGCACCTTCAAGGACCCGGACGGCTTCGCTCGGGTCGACGGCCGCCCGGCGCTCGCGCTCGAGGTCTCCAAGCGCATCGGCGCCAACATCATCGACACCATTGCCGAGGTCCGGGCCGTGGTCGAAGCCGCGCGCGACGACTTCCCGGCCAACCTCGAGGTCGGCTACGCCCAGGACAAGTCCGACAACGTCGCGATGATGCTGACGGACCTGCAGAATAATGTCCTGGCGGCGATCATCCTGGTGATGATCGTCATCGTCGCCGCCCTCGGCTTCCGCTCCGCCCTGCTCGTCGGCTTCGCCGTTCCGGGCTCGTTCTTGACCGCGATCATGGTGCTGGGCCTGATGGGCCTGACCATCAACATGATCGTGCTCTTTGCGCTGATTCTCGCCGTCGGCATGCTGGTCGACGGTGCGATCGTCACGACCGAACTCGCCGACCGCAAGATGGCCGAGGGCATGCCCAAGCGCGACGCCTACCAGCTCGCCGCAAAGCGCATGGCGCTGCCGATCACCGCCGCCACCGCCACCACCTTGGCCGCGTTCCTGCCGCTGCTCTTCTGGCCCGGCACCGTCGGCGACTTCATGAAATACCTGCCGATCACGCTGCTGGCGACGTTGACCGCGTCCTTGGCCATGGCGCTGATCTTCGTTCCCACCCTGGGCTCGCTCTTCGGCAAGGCGACCGCCACCGATCCAGAGACCATGAAGCGCCTGAACGCCAGCGAGGGCGGCAATCTCCGCGACCTCGGCGGCATCACCGGTGCCTATGTCCGCCTGCTCGACAAGGTGCTGCAACAGCCGGCGCTGACCACCGTCGCCGCCGTCCTGATCGCCGTCACCGCGTACTGGGCCTATGCCGGCTTCGGCCGCGGGGTGGAATTCTTCCCCGAGGTCGAGCCCGAGCGCGCCCAACTCCACGTCCACGCCCGGGGTGATCATTCGATTCACGAGCTCGACGCGCTGGTCCAGGAGGTCGAGCGCCAGGTCGTCGGTCTCGACGGCATCCGCCAGGTCTACGCCCGAACCGGGCTCAATTTCCGCGGCGACGGCATCGACGAGGATGTCATCGGCATCCTCCAGCTGGAGTTCGAGCCCTGGCAGGACCGCCGCCCGGCAGCCGAGATCTTCGCCGAGATCGAGGAACGCACCGCCGGCCTCGCCGGCATCCATGTCGAGCAGCGCGAAGAGGAGGCGGGACCACCCGTCGGCAAGCCCATCCAGATCGAGATCGGCTCGAACCTGCCCGACCGCCTCGCCCCGGTCGTCCAGCGGGTGCGCGACAAGGTCGACAGCATGACGGGCCTCGTCGAGGTCACCGACAGCCGGCCGATTCCGGGCATCGAGTGGAAGCTCAGGGTCGACCGCGAGCAGGCATCGCGCCTCGGCACCGACGTCGCGACGATCGGTGCGCATGTCCAGCTGGTCAGCAACGGCGTGTTGCTCGGCACCTACCGGCCCGACGAGGCCGACGACGAGGTCGACATCCGCGCGCGTTTCCCGGTCGAGCACCGCACCCTGCACCAGCTCGACCGGTTGATCGTCAACACCGACGATGGCGCGGTGCCGATCTCGAGCTTCGTCAGCCTCGACCCCGTGCAGCGGACCGGCGATCTGACCCGCGTCGACGGCCGCCGGGTCTACACCGTCTCGGCCGACGTCGCCCCGGGCGTCCTCGTCGACGACAAGGTCCAGGAGATCCGCGGCTGGCTCGCGCGCCAGGAGATCGACCCCGCCGTCTCGGTCGTCTTCAAGGGCGAGGACGAAGAGCAGCGCGAGGCGCAAGCCTTCCTGACCCAGGCCTTCATCGTCGCCCTCTTCCTGATCGCGATCATCCTGGTGACCCAGTTCAACAGCTTTTATCAGGCAGCGCTGATCCTCACCGCCGTCGTCTTCTCGACCGTGGGCGTGCTGCTCGGCCTGCTGTTGACCGGCCAGCCCTTCGGCATCGTCATGTCGGGGGTGGGGGTGATCGCCTTGGCCGGCATCGTCGTCAACAACAACATCGTCCTGATCGACACCTACAACGACCTGCGGTCACGCGGCCTCGAGCTCCGCGACGCCATTCTGCGCACCGGCGCGCAACGCCTTCGCCCGGTGTTGCTCACCACCATCACCACGATTCTCGGCCTGATGCCGATGGTGCTGAAGACCAACATCAACCTCTTCAGCCGCGAGATCACGGTGGGCGGCCCCGCTGCCGACTGGTGGGCGCAACTCGCGACCGCCGTCGCCGGCGGCCTCGCTTTCGCCACGCTGCTCACGCTCGTTCTGACCCCGACGCTCTTGATGCTGCCGCACACCACGGCCGAATTCTGGCGCCGGCAGCGCCAGCGGTTGCACTCGCTGGCCAATCGCCCGTCGCGCACCTCCGGGGCCGGTTTGCAAGGTGCGCCGGCCGAATAGCGGGCGTCGCCTGTCGCCGGGTCGCCCGACGATGCGAGCAATGCCGTCGGCATCGGTCAGTCGCGCGCATGACTTGCCAAAATTTCTACTTATGGGCTAATTCGATCCAGCGCGCTCGCGATCGATCGGACCGATTTGGCCAAGACCACCCAAGCACCCGGCATTGCGCGGATCGAGACCGTGGCCTTTGTCGGCCTCGAGGCCGCTGCCGTCGATGTCGAGGTGCAGCTCGGCGGCGGCCTGCCTTCCTTCTCGATCGTCGGGCTGGCCGACAAGGCCGTGGCCGAGAGCCGCGATCGCATCCGTGCCGCCCTTTCGGCGATGAGCCTCGCTTTGCCGCCGCGGCGGATCACCGTCAATCTCGCACCCGGCGATCTCGTCAAGGAGGGCAGCCATTTCGACCTGCCGATCGCCTTGGGGCTGCTGATCGTCATGGGCCTCGTGCCGCGCGATGCGGTGGACGGCAAGCTCGTCCTGGGTGAGCTCGGCCTCGACGGCAGCCTGCGGCCGGTGGCCGGTGTATTGGCCGCGACCCTGGCCGCCGCCGAACGGCAACTCGGCATCGTCTGCCCGGAGGCCTCGGGCGGCGAGGCCGCCTGGCTCGGCGACACGGTCGACATCGTCGCCGCGCCCGACCTCTACACCCTGGTCGGCCACTGCCGCGGCGATTCGATCCTGTCGCAGCCGGATCCTGCCGGTCCCCTCGAGCCGCCCGTCTATCCCGACCTCAAGGACGTCAAGGGCCAGGAGACGGCCAAGCGGGCGCTCGAGGTGGCGGCCGCCGGCGGCCACAATCTTTTGCTGATCGGCCCGCCCGGTGCCGGCAAGTCGATGCTGGCGAGCCGGCTGGTCGGCCTCCTGCCGCCGCTGTCCAGTCACGAAATCCTGGAGCTCGGCCTGATCCGCAGTGTCGGCGGCAGGTTGGAGGCCGGGCGACTGCCCGAGGGCCGTCCCTTCCGCGCGCCGCACCACGCTGCCTCGATGGCGGCCATGGTGGGCGGCGGCCGGGATGCGCGGCCGGGCGAGATCTCCCTGGCGCATCGCGGCGTGCTCTTTCTCGACGAATTGCCGGAGTTCGGCCGGCAGGTGCTGGAATCGCTGCGTCAGCCGCTGGAGGCCGGCACGGTCACCGTGGCCCGCGCCAATCACCACGTCACCTACCCGGCGCGGTTCCAACTGGTGGCGGCGATGAACCCGTGTCGCTGCGGCTATCTCGACGATGCCAGCCTCGCCTGTGCCAAGGCCCCGCGCTGTGCGGAGGACTACCAGAAACGCATCTCGGGCCCGCTCTTCGACCGCATCGACCTGCATGTCGAGGTGGCAGCATTGAGTGCGCAGGATCTCACCTTGCCGGTGCCGAGCGAAGGCTCGGCCGAGATCGCCGCCCGCGTCGCCGCCGCGCAAGAGCTCCAGGCGGCCCGGCTCGAAGCCCTCGGCGTCACCGGGCCGAGGCTCAATGCGGTGCTCGAGGGCGAGCTTCTGGACCGTGTCTGCGAGGCCGAGCCCGCGGCGAGCGAGCTCCTGACGCGGGCGATGGAAAGGCTCCGGTTCTCCGCCCGCGGCTACTACCGCATCCTCCGGGTCGCCCGCACCCTCGCCGATCTCGAAGCCGCGACGCTGATCAAGAAGATCCACGTCGCCGAAGCCATCAGCTTTCGCCGCCGCCCACCGAGCCGGCAAGCCGCCTGAGCGCCCGGCACCGCGAGCCCGGGGTCGGCGGGGCCGGCCCGATGGGCCGAACTCTGGCGCGAACGGCGAGCCGAGCCCCGGCTTCGGCTACTCGGCGGGCTACTCGGCGGGCTACTCGGCCGCCTCGGCCATCGGGTTGTTCGGATGGGCCGTCCAGTTGCCGTAGCGTTCTACGACCACCTTGCCGGTGCGCGGGTCGACGCTGCCGACGGCGAGCCGTTCCATGGTGATGCAGCTTTCGACCGGGCAGACGTTGACGCAGAGATTGCAGGCGACGCATTCGGCATCGATCACCTCGAACACGCGACCGGGCTGGATCGCGATCGCCTGGTGCGAGGTGTCCTCGCAGGCCGCGTAGCAGCGGCCACACTTGATGCAGAGATCCTGGTCGATCCGCGCCTTGGTCACATAGTTGAGGTTGAGATACTGCCAGTCGGTGACGTTGGGCACCGCCCGGCCGGTGAAGGACGCGAGATCGGCGTGGCCCTTCGCATCCATCCACTGCTCGAGGCCCGAGATCATCTCCTTGACCACCTTGAACCCGTAGGTCATGGCGGCGGTGCAGACCTGGACGTTGCCCGCGCCCAAGGCCATGAACTCGGCGGCGTCGCGCCAGGTGGTGATCCCGCCGATGCCGGAGATCGGCAATCCCTGCGTCTCCGGATCGCGGGCGATCTCGGCCACCATGTTGAGTGCTATGGGCTTGACCGCGGGGCCGCAATAGCCGCCGTGGCTGCCCTTGCCGTCGATCGAGGGCTCGGGGCTGAAGCTGTCGAGATCGACCGCGGTGATGGAGCTCACCGTGTTGATCAGCGACACCGCATCGGCCCCACCCTGCTTGGCAGCGCGCGCCGGATAGCGGATATCGGTGATATTGGGCGTCAGCTTGACGATCACCGGCATTCGCGTGTGCGCCTTGCACCAGCGGGTGACCATCTCGATGTACTCGGGCACCTGGCCCACGGCCGAGCCCATGCCCCGCTCGCTCATCCCGTGCGGACAGCCGAAATTGAGCTCGATCCCGTCGGCCCCGGTGTCCTCCACCTTCTTCAGGATGAGGGCCCAGGACTCCTCGTCGCACGGCACCATCAGGCTGACCACCATGGCCCGGTCGGGGAAGTCCCGCTTGACCGTCTTGATCTCCTGCAGGTTCACCTCGAGCGGCCGGTCGGTGATCAACTCGATATTGTTGAGCCCCAAGAGCCGCCGGTCCGCACCCCAGACCGCCCCGTAGCGCGGCCCGTTGACGTTGACGATCGGCGGGTCCATGCCGAGCGTCTTCCAGACGACGCCACCCCAGCCCTGGGCGAAGGCCCGGCGGACATTGTACTCTTTGTCCGTGGGCGGTGCGGAAGCGAGCCAGAACGGATTCGGCGACTTGATGCCGACGAACTCGCTACGCAAATCGGCCATGTTCGTCTCCCTGCGCTGCCTGTGGCCTCAGCCGGCCATCAGCCGTGCGTGAATGTCCATGGCCGCGTCGCGTCCCTGCGCCACGGCCGTGACGGTCAGATCCTCGCCGCCGGGGGTGCAGTCGCCGGCCGCCCAGATCCCGTCCAGTGTCGTGCGCCCGGCGCCCGTGACGACGATCTTGCCGTGCTCCAGGGCGAGCCCCTCGGGTACCGCGTCGAGCGTTTGGCCGATCGCGAGAAAGACTTGATCGGCCGGCAGCGTGAACGTCTCGGCGGTGGTTTCCAGCCGGCCACCGTTGTCGCGGGTATAGGCGAACACCGCCGCCGCGACGCTGCCCTCGCCCTCCAGCCGGACCGGCGCGGCATGGCAGACGAGCCGCACGCCGGCCGTCTGCGCATGCTCCTGCTCGTCGGCCGAGGCACTCATCCGCTCCTGGCCACGCCGGTAGACGATCGTGACCTCTTCGGCACCGAGCAGCTTCGACTGCACGGCGGCGTCGATCGCGGTCATCCCACCGCCGATCACGACCACCCGCCGGCCGATCGGCAACTCCGACTTGTCGGCTGCCTGGCGCAGTTCGGCGATGAAGTCCACGGCCGGCCGAACGCCGGCCAGATCCTCGCCGGGCAGGCCCGGTCGGTTCACGTCGCCGAGCCCGATGCCGAGCAGCACGGCATCATGGTCGGCGCGGAGTTGGTCGAGGCTCACGTCGCGACCGAGCGCCTCGCCGTAGCGGATCTCGATCCCGCCGATCTGCAACAGCCAGTCCACCTCGCTCTGGGCGAAGTCGGCCACGGTCTTGTAGGCGGCGATGCCGTACTCGTTGAGCCCTCCGGCTTTGGCTCTGGCCTCGAAAACGGTGACGTCGTGGCCGAGCATGGCCAGACGATGCGCCGCGGCGAGCCCGGCCGGCCCGGCACCGACCACCGCGACGCGCTTGCCGGTCGCCGCTGCCCGGGTGAACGGATGCACGCCCGCTTCCATCAGGATGTCGGTAGCGAAGCGCTGCAGCCGGCCGATCTCGACCGGCTTGCCCTCGGCCGCCTCGCGCACGCACGCTTGCTCACAGAGCGTTTCGGTCGGACAGACCCGGGCGCACATGCCACCCATGATGTTCTGCTCGAAGATCGTCCGCGCCGCCGCCTCGGGCGTGCCGGTGGCGATCTGCCGGATGAAGAGCGGGATGTCGATCGCCGTCGGACAGGCGGTGATGCAGGGAGCGTCGTAGCAGAAGTAGCAGCGATCGGCCGCGACCAGCGCCTCGTGGGCGGTCAATGGCGGCGCGATGTCGGCAAAATTCTCGGTCAACGCTGCGGCCGTCAGGCGACCCGCCACAATTCCCGGCGTCTGCGGACTGGCTGTCATGCATACCCTCCCGAAAGCTGCGCTCTGCCGCCGGCCGGCCACACCGCAACGGTGTACAGGGCGGCCGCTGCCCTCCAGCATCGCGGTTTCAGCCATACCTAACGGCGTCGGCTTATCAAAGGGTAAAGACCGATCGGGCTGTTGTGCTTTCGTTCGCCGCGACTGCGGCCGACACCGAGCGCCGCTGCCCGGGCCCGAGGCCCCGAGGGGCATCCGCAACCCTTGGTAGGCCAGTTCGTGCAAGTCGTTCGCGCCCAGTGACAGGCTTGCCCTGCTTCGCGCACTTCTACAGCACCTGGATATAGCAGTTCGTGCTTGACAAATGTTGCGATTCTATCCGATGAATCGTTCTTTTGTGCTCTGCACATATCTTCCTTGGTTTGAGTGCGTTCGGTTGAAATGCTTCGGAAGTACTATTCTATAGCGCGAATATGACGAGAACACTTGCATAAGGCGTCGGGATGAGGGAGTTTGTTAACGAGCGTTAAGCATTTTGGGTGGTGTGCGCGCAGGCATGCCTACCTCGCAAGTAGTAAGGATAGGGGGAGTACGGCTCTTGGTGAACCATTCATCGCCCCTCGTCGCCCCGGTCATCGCATCTCACGGCGTTGCCGGCGGTGCCCGAAGTGCAGTTGCGGCCGTGCCCGCTCGCGTCGGTGAATCGGCGGCATCCGTCCATTCGTTGGCTGGTCGAAGCGTCGAGCGCGCGTTCGATTCACCAGGAGAGACGCGACTACAATCGCCCGCCACCCCGGCGTGGATCGCCGTTGTCGATGCCCGGCCGTCTCGGCGCGAGTTCGTGCTCAATTTCCTACAGCGCCAAGGCTGGTTGACCGATCAGATTCTGGCCCATTCGCCCGACGAACTCCTCGACCAGCGGGGCGATATTCAGCACCAACCGTCCTTGATCGTCTTCAGCGTCGGCGGCTTGTCGATCAACGACGGCGAAGTCGGCAGCGATTTCGAGCGGCTGGTCGACGGGTTCGCCAGCGTGCCGATCGTCGTCCTGTCGGATCGCGACGAACGCGAGGAGGTGCGGCTCGCGTTCGCAGCCGGTGCACGGGGCTATGTGTCGACCCTGCTCGATCCGGTCCTGATGTGCGCCGCCTTGAGCCTGGTTCGCGTCGGCGGCCGCTTCGCCCCGCCGCAGCTCTTCGACGAATGGATGGTCGCCCGTCACGGGAACGGCGAGGAACACGCCACCGACGACGACGTCGCCGACGGTCCACTGCCGCACTGCAGCGATCTCACGCCGCGCCAGACTCACGTGCTGCACCTGCTGCAGGAAGGTTTCCCGAACAAGGTGATCGCGGCCAGGCTCGGCATGACCGAAAGTACGGTCAAGGTGCATGTCCGGCAGATCATGCGGCGCCTCGGTGCCAAGAACCGTACCGAAGCGGCGCTACTCGCCCAGCGCCTCGGCCCGCTCAGAAAAACGGCGTGTTGAACCGATAGGACACCGAAGCGCGCAAGGCGTAATCCGCGGTATCGTCGGTCAGACCGATGCTGCTGACGACCCGCAACAGTGTCCGTGGTGCGACGATCGCCGAGCCACCGAAATCGAATGATGCGGCGGTCTGGTCGCTGCCGCCGATCGACTCGCCATCGAACTCGATCTCGTCCGTAAAGGACTGATTGAGCGTAACGTTGAGCGACGTCTCGGGACTGAGGGCGAGATTGGCGCCGAGTCCCAGCGAGACTTGCTGGCCCGGCTTGATGTCGTCGTCTTCGAAGGTGTAACTGTAGGTGGCTGCGGCGGTGAACGCCAAGGGATCCTGTCGCTTGAGCGCGACGACTTGGCCGCGCAGCGTGTGGAATCCACCGCCCAACGCTACGTCTCCGTCCGAACGTTCGCCGGTGTCGGTGTCCCAAACGCCGCGCACCACGATATCGGGCGCCCAACCACCGTTCTCGCGCCACACCGTCTTCGCCAAACCGACCGAAACGTCGCCGATGCCGTCGCCCCAGTCGTCTTCACCGTCGAGCGCCTGGCCGCCACCGCGCAGGCTGACGTCGTTTCGCACGACGTCGTAGGGGACGCTCAACTCCAGCTGCGAATCGAACGGCAGGCCGACATTCAAGCCGAGCCCGAAGCTGAACTCGTCGCGCTTCACCCGCGCCTCCACGACACCGGCCGGGTCGAGAAACGGGAACCGCTGGTCGCGATGCGTGAAGGAGACGGTCGGATTGATCTCTGCCTGACCCGGGCGGAGCAGCAGCGCACCGGTTTCGACCAGGGTGCGCTCCAGGGCGCGCTCGGCCGCGAGCTCGTCGACCTCGAGCCCCTGTTGTGGCCGTGGCGTGGTGACCGGTTCGATCGGTTCGTCCTCCTCGATCGGCAGCACGCCTTCGGCATCCAGCCGTCGCTCCAACTCCTCCAGCCGTCGCTGCAGCTCGATGATCACCGAATCGCGCAACTGCAGCTGCTCCCGCAGGCCCTCCTCGCTCACCCCCTCCTCTGCCGTCGCGGGGTCCTGTGCCGTCGCAGGCAGTGCGAGCGTACTCGAATATGCTAAAGTTGCCAGCAGGACCACGGCAGACCGGCTGTTGCAGGTGAACGACGAGCGGGGATGGTGCATCTGATCTACTACTTTCGATTCAATTTCGGACAATGTGTCGGCGTCACGCTGCCGGGCGGCACTCACGAACGGAGGACGAGAAACTCGGCAGGTGTCGGCACCAGGCGGTTGGGCGGGATCAGGCCGTCGCGGCGCTCGACCACGAAACCCACCCGGCCGAGCTCCGGAAACTCCAGCCAGACCCGCTCGAACCGATCGCGGCTCATCGTCCGGTTGCCGTAGGCCGGGTCGGCACAGATCACCGAGCCGGCCAACTCGCCGCGGAAAACGACGAAGTGGTTGTACCCACGTACATTAATCGGCACGATAATCGGTGCCAGCGAGCGCAGATTGTCCATCTCCAGCTGGCCGTAGCCGATGCCCTCGTAGCCGCGCCCGTCGACGAAGCGCTTGAGGTCGAGCAGCGAAAAGCCCTGCCGCAAGCGCACCAGTTCCGGCTGCTCGATGTATTCCTCTCGATCGATCAGCCCGAGCGCGATCTCGCGTTCGGTCAGCCGCTCGCCGTGCTGGTAGTTCAGGATGGTCGCGAGCGCCGCGGCAGCGCAGCTGATGTCGAACTCCTGCAGGACGACCCGATCGTGCCGCATCTCGCGCACGCTCTTGACCCCGGTCGCCGCGGCTGCCGTCGGCCAGCCCGACACGGCAAGCGCGACCGCCGAGCCCGCAAAGAGCCCCGCCAGCAGGCCACGCCGCGCCCGATCGACACCGCCGCTGGACGCGGTACCCCGCACGTCGGGCCGCGCCGCGTGCGCCTGTGCCGGCGTTGCAACCCGAGAAGTTGGAGCCGCCATGTTCCGTCCCATCTGCTGCTCTTCCCTTTTTGCGTTAAAGAAAGCGGGTTTTCGGTCAACCTGGAGGCTCGGGGCCTCGCGCGATAATCGCGGGACGTAACCCCGATGCCACGCTGCTCGAGCGGCACGGCCTCACCTGTGCTCGTTTCACCCGATGATCGGCGATCCGTACGCCAACCGCGACAGTCGGGCAACAGCCGGAAATCGGAGTAAACGCGAAGAAAGAAAAGCGCTCCTCAACCATTTGGTTATCAAAATGCACCGCTACCGTTGATCATCGGTACTGTGGGATAGGTAAACGGGTCCCTTCGCTCAACAGCACGAAAGCCTTATAACCTTTAGAACAAGTTGCTTTCTTCGCGAAAATGTTGCGTTGTGCTCCGGTGCAATCGCGGGGTGCTTCATCCACACCGCCGCTGATGATGGGACACCGCCGCTGATATGGGCCGGTCAGCGGGGAACGCCGAGGTCCAGCGAGATGGCCGAGGGTCGCAAACGTTGCGCCCGACGCAAACAAGGGCCGCGGGCCCGCGATTTTCGGAGGAGTGATCCATGAGTATTTGTCGATTCGCGTCTGCTGCCGTGATGCTGGGCGGCTTGGCCGTGGCGGCGGCGCCGGGGGTTGCGGCCGCCGCGCCGGAGCAGCTCACGCCGGCCGAGCTCGATCGCGTCACCGCTGGTGCCGAAGCGGGGCTGACGTTCTTCGGGCTTTCGGGTGCCACCGGGGCGCTGCGATCGATCACCGAGACCCGGATCAACGTCGAAGCCGGGGGTAACGAGAATTCGGCGTCCGCCAGCGGCTCGTCGTTTTCCTACGGCATCGGAATCGGCGGTGCCGAAGCGGCGGCCCAGACCGGTATCGTCGACCCCGCTCCCGGTACTCTGGGCTTTGGGCGGAACTTTACTGTCGGTGCGCCGGGTAGGTTCATCCACGGTGTGTTCAGTGTGACCGTCGGTTCGGTGGTCGATCTCGATCTGCCAACGGTCAACGTGCCGAACTGAGGCGACGGCCTATCGCTATAGGGAAGAAACGAGGTGCATCTTTCGACCATTAGCCTAATGGACAATTGATCTCGAGCCCGGGTCCGGTATCTTGTCGGATAGCTGTGGATCTGCAGAATGCGCAGCCACCGCGGCGACGCGACGTTCGGTAGCGAGTTGCTTTGTCCCATGGAGGTCGTTCGGTGCACCGGCCAAGTCAAACGGGTCCGAGCAGTCGGCCCGAAACACGGGATAGGTGGAACATGAAAGCGATCTGTTCACTCGCCGCTGCCGCGCTGATCGGAATCAGTGCCAGTGCCTATGCGGACGAGCCCGTCCGCCTCGACGACGCGGCACTCGATTCCGTCAATGCCGGGTTCTTGGGGCTCGCATTCACACGTGATGCGTTCCTGGTCTTCGGCAGCAGTGGTAATTTCTTCGAGCAGTCTTCGGTGCAGGGCACGCAGACGCCGGGCAGCACGCAGGTGCGCGCCACGGCGACCCTCAACTTGCGCGCGGAAGGGCCGGGGCCGGTCTTTTCGGGCGGGCTCGCGGGTGCTTTCTTCTCCAACACCGCGACCCAGCTGCCGAACGAAACGTAAGATGAAATTCCTCCCCCGGCCGACGACGCTGAAACGGCGACGGGGGTCGGGGGCAGGTGGAAGAGGTTCACGCTCCGGACGGTGATCAGGAAGAAAGCCCCCGGAGTGGGGACGAGAGACCAACGTAACCTAGGAGACGTCTCATGTCGTTGAAACAGACTCTGCTTGCCGGCGCTGCCGGTGTCGTGCTCGCCGGTGGTACGGCGATGGCCGACGAGCCGATGAAGCTGACCGATACCCAGATGGACGATGTCACCGCCGGCTTCACCTTCGCCTTCGGCTCGACCGGTGGTTTCGCCTCGTTCTTCTTCAGCGCCGACGATGACGGGCGCGCCGATCTCGACGAGAGCTCGACCACCAGCACCACCGACTCGGCCTCGGTTGTCGCCGGCTCGGACGGGTCGGTCGCGGCTTCGGGCTCCAGCACGACCGATGCCAACGCGCAAATTTCCGGCAACTTCCGCAACACCACGCTGGGCGAGATGAGCAGCTTCGGCACCCTGGCGTTCGGTGGCTTCCTCTGAGGGATCGACGCATCGCGCGTTGACCTCACGGAACTAGCCTGGATAGGCCCGCTTCGGCGGGCCTATCTGCTTTCGGTGTCTGTGGTCACGGCGGCGACAAGCGTACGCTCCTCGGCGTGCCGTGCGTACCAGCCGGCTACCGTGGCCGTTCCATTGCGTTCGAGTGGGCAATCGATGGTATCTTTCGCGGCGATGATGGTGCCGGAGAGTTCGACACATGAGTTCCTTCACACCCGTTTCGTCGGCCGCAGAACAGTTCGGGAGCAGCGAGACAATGGAGCTGCAGCGCGATCTCGACGCCCTGATCCGGCGCGGTGAGATCGCAGCGGCCAGCGAGTTGGCGGCCCGGTACCTGGCGGCACATCCCGGTGATGCGGATGCGCATGCCGGAGTCGCACGCGTGCTCGTCGTCCAGGGGCGGCATGCCGATGCGGTGGCGTCCTTCGAGCGGGTCTTGGCGATCGACCCGCAGTATCGGCGGGCTCTTTTGGACCTCGCCGCGCTCTTTGCCATGCAGCGGCGGCTGGAGGAGGCGAGCGCGCTGATCGAACGCCTGCTCGCGTGCGACGGTGCGGCCAGTCCCGAAGCGCTGTTCATGCACGCCCTGCTGCTCTCCGAGCAGCACCGCTACGACGATGCCCTGGTCGCCGTTGACGATGCGCTCGCCCGCTATCCGCAGAGCCGTGAACTCACGGCCCTGCGCGCCGGCGTCCTGCGTTGGCTCGGCCGCTATCGCGAAGCGTTGGACGCGCAGAATGCCCTCTTGGCGCGAGAGCCGGGCTTTGCGCCGGCCTGGAGCGAGAAGGGCTGGGTGCTGCGCGCGCTGGGCGAGCCGCCTGCAGCACTCGACGCGTTCGAGGCAGCTCTGGCGATCGATCCGCAATTGGCTGCCGCCTGGAGCGGCAAGGGGCTGGCGTTGTTCGACCTCGGCCGGTACAGCGCCGCGTTGGCAGCGTACGAGACAGCCCTGGCGCACGACCCGCAGGCCTTCGAGGCACGCTTCGGCCACGCGTCGACGCTCGAGCAATTGAAGCGCTACGACGAGGCGAGAGAGGCTTACGAGACGTTCGTTGCCGAGCAACCGGAGAACGCCGACGTCTTCAGCAATCTCGGTAACGTCTATCGCAACATCGGACGATTGGATGACGCGGAGGAGGCCCTGCGCCATTCGCTGGCTCTGCAACCGGATCGCCCGCTGACGCACAGCAATCTGCTGCTGACGATGCTCTATCGGCCGGATGTGAGCCCCGAGGCGCTGCTCGAGGCCCACAACGCCTACGGCCGGCAGTTCGGTGCACCCGCCGGCCGCTACACCAGCTGGCCGAACGACCTCGATCCCGACCGCCCGCTCGCGGTCGGTGTTCTCAGTGCCGAGTTGTTCCGCCATGCCGTCGCCCCTTGGCTGATGCCGTTGCTCGACGGTCGTGATCCCGAGCGCCTGTCGCTGACCTGCTACTCGATGCGCCATACCGAGGACGAGCTGACCGAGCAGATCAAGGGGCTGGTCGACGGCTGGCATCAGGTGGTCGGCCTGAATGATCAGGAACTGGCATCACGGATCCGCGACGATGGCATCGATGTGCTCTTGGAGATCTCGGGCCACACGACCAACAACCGTCTCGCCTGCCTCGCCTTGAAGCCGGCGCCGGTCCAGGCGCATTGGCTCGGTTACCCCTATACGACCGGGCTCGAGGCGATCGATTTTATCATCATGGATTCGGTCGCCGTGCGGCCGGGCGAAGAGGTGAATTTCGCCGAGACGGTGATCAGGCTGCCGGGTGGCCGGTTCTGCTACCAGGCGCCGGCGGGTGCACCGCGGGTCGCGGCACCGCCGGTGATGCGCCGACAGACGGTCACCTTCGGCAGCTTCAACAATCTGACGAAGCTGAGCGACGACGTGCTGGACGCCTGGTGCACCTTGCTGCACCGGGTGCCGACGGCGCGGCTGGTCATCAAGGCGACCGCCCTCGACGATCGAGAGGCTGCCGAGCAGCTGGCCGGCGCGCTGGTGGAGCGGGGAATCGCCGCGGATCGATTCGAGCTGCGTGGCACCTCTTCCTATGTGAAGCTGCTCGGGGAATATGCCGACATCGACATTGCGCTCGATCCGTTCCCGTTTTGCGGCGGTGCCACCAGTTGTGACGCGCTGTGGATGGGCGTGCCCGTCGTTACGCTGCCGGGTTGGCAGCCGGTCTCGCGCCAGACGGAAGGTTTCCTGCGGGCGATCGGCCGTAGCGAATGGATTGCGCGCGATCGCGACGACTACATCGACATCGCCACCCGGTTGGCGAGCAATCCGCTGCGGCTGCAGGACTTGCGGCTCAGCCAACGCGACGAGATGCGCAACAGCGCACTCTGCGACGTCTCTCGGTTGTGCCGCGAGATGGACGACGCGATTCGCTTCATGTGGCAACGCTACGTCGACAAGGCGGCTCGGCCACAGGCATGACCGAGCCGTTGAGCGGCATGATATGTTCGGCTCTTAGACTGCGGACGTCTGCCCGCTCAGGGTGACACCTTCACCGATTGCGTGCCGCCCGACTGGAAAAAGCTGCCATCGCCGCCACCGCCGGACATGAACTGGCTCACGCCTTGGCCCGAGATGGCCGTCCGGGTCGCCATGGCCTGAACACCCGGCCCGTCACCGAGCAAGGCCGCGATAACGCTGGACAAGGTCGGCGCGTCCATTGCAACCACGGCAACATTCGGCGCATCCAGATCGTCGAGAATGTCGAACTCGCCGAGTGTCGACAGAGCGCCCAATCCGGGGACGCTTCCATCGTCGTTCATCATGAGCGCCAGCAATGGAACAAACCCGACCGGGGGGCCGAGGCTCAGCACGACGATCGTTTGCCCAGCGGTGACCTGATCGAGTTGCTGCTCGGACAAGCGAAGCGTCTCACTCCTTGCCTCGCCGCTCAGCCCTGCGCAAAGGACGAGTGCCGCGGCGAGTAGTCTGATCGACTTCATACCTCCTCCCACGTACTGTTCGCCACTCCCAGACATCGGTGGGCCGAGCCCCCGATGTCTGGAGAATGCGGCTGCCATCCGGCGCCGATGGTCAATCAGTTTTGCAGTGACACCTGGGTACCGACGCCGAACCCGGTCCCCGTCCCGCTCGCTGTGAAGCGCTGTTCCGTCGTGGTCCGCTCAGCCCCGGTGAACAGCGAAACCTCCGTTCGCTGCGTCGTCACCCTGCCTTCGGAGTCCGTCGAGCTCTGCTCGTCGACCGTACGGAACCCGTCATTGGGCCCGAAGAAGAACCTGCCGAGCGCCTCCGTAGAGGACGACGGGCTCTCCGGGTCGATGACATCGCCGGAGGTGGGCGGAGTGGCGCCCGCCCCGAAGAGTAAGGAAATCAAGTCTCCGGAAAGAAAACCAGCCGTCACCCGGTCCATCGCGGTATCGGTCAGGCGCACCTCGTCGGCAGCCGCGCTGCCGGCCGCCAAAAGGCAACAGCCGGCAACAACAGAAAGAGAGAATCGACGCATCCTGCGCTCCTTTGGGTAGAACACCCCCAGCATTAAACAACTGAAGGTAATACTCACAATGCCACTAACATAGTTAACGGAGCGAAGCAGCAGATGCAATGTATCGTTAGATGTAAGTGCGGCGACGACATTCGATTGTCCGGAGCGGGATGGGGATCATCCGGAAGAAGTAGGCCGATGCTCTGTGCGCCTGTGGTCGCGAGCCTGATCCGCACGAGACGGGCGCTGTCTGCGGCCGGTCTCGACCCGTAGGCCGGACGTTCGATCGGTGGGATTGTGGCGGCGGGTTCGGGGATCGTCGCCCCTCTCGGTCGGCATGCCTCGGTGGGACGATCGGGGCCACGGAAAAGGGGCGGCCCCCCCGGCGCCGCCCCTCTCCGTCGTCGACGATTTGCAGAGTTGCTGCGGCCTGCGCCTCAGGCGGGCACGGCCTGGTCCTCGATCACGATCCCGCCGGTGATGTCGGCGCTGCCCGAGGCCGCGAAGGCGAGCGGCGCCGAGGCGGTGTCGAACGAGGTGTCGAGGAAGCCGTCGGCGGCGATCTCGATCGCGTCGCGGACGTCGATCGCGGCGAAGGCGGCGAACTCGCCCATGAGCTCGGCGAGGAAGTCCGGCGCACCGGTCTCTTCGTCGAAGAGTGCCGCCGCACCGTTCAACAGGCCGCCGATCTCCAGATAGAAGGTGCCGTCGCCGAAGGCGGCCGCATTGCCGCCGGCGACCGCACCACCGAGCGCCGTCGCCGGCTTGCCGAACAGGCCGAGCTCCTGCAGCTGACCGATCAGCGCATCCGCCAGTGCACTGTTCGGCCCAGCCGCATGGATCGAAGCGGGCTGCACACCGCCCGTTCCCGGGTCGGCGGCGAGCACCGCATCGAACAGCTCGCCGCCGAGCGGCTGGAAGACCGGGCTCTCGACGATGTCCAGGGCGAGATCGCCGATGATGTCGCCCGTCGCCTGAGCCGAGCCGTCGGCATTGAAGTTGACCTGCATGACACCCTGCATCTCGCCGCTGAGGACGGCGGTGAAGAAGGGCATGTCGCCGAGCATCATGGCGGCACCGGCGAGGGCACCGACGTCGAACAGCATGTCGAGGGTCAGGGCACCGTCCGGGTGCTCGGTGACCTGGAGGTCGTTCAGCGCCTCGAACCAGGTCAAGACCTCGAACGAGACGTCACCCGGCTCGACATCGCGGATGTCGAGAAAGACGTCGCCGATGCCGACGGCCCCGTGCTGGTCCTCGATCGCGTACTGGAAGCCGGCGAGGCCGGTGAAGCCCGGGGTGGGCGTGAAGACGAAGTAGCCCTCGGGCGTGACGGTCACCTCGCCGTTGACCGCATTGTCGAGGCCGACGAAGTGGAACGTGTCGCCGTTGTCGATGTCGAAGTCGTTGGCCAGCAGCTGGTCGATCGGCGCGTAGTAGCCGATATCGGTGAAACCGGTGAAGACGTCGGTCTCCGCCACCGGCGCATCGTTGACGCCGTGGATCACGATCTTGCCGGTGGCGATGTCGATCGCCCCGTGCTGGTCCGCGAGCGCGTATTGGAAGGTTTCGGTGGCCGTCTGGCCCTGGCCCAGATGGTCGAATCGGCCGGCCGGATCGTAGGCGAACCTGCCGTCGCCGAGATAGGCGATATCGCCTTGCATTCCGGTCGCATCGGCGGCGACGACGCCGAACGCGTCGCTCCTGTCCGGGTCGTAGTCGTTGGCGAGAACGTCGATCTCGACCGGCGACTTCTCGTCGGTGTGGACCTTGTCGTCCGCGGCGACCGGCGCGTCGTTCTTGCCCCAGATGTAGACCGCGACCTGGGCGGTCGAGGTGGCGCCGTGCTGGTCCGCGACCGTGTAGCTCAGCGTTTCGGTCGCATACTCGCCCACCGCCAGATGGCTGAACTTGCCGGCCGGATCATAGGTGATCCCGCCCATCGGATTGATCCAGGCGTTGCCGGTGAGACCCCGCGTGTCGACGCCGACCACGCGGATCGTGTCGGTCTGGTCGGGGTCGAAGTCGTTGGCCAGCACGTCGATGTCGGTGTGCGAGCGCTCGTTGGTGTGGGCGAGGTCGTTTTGCGCCACGGGGGCGTCGTTCACGCCCTCGATCAGGATCTCCACCGTGGCGATGGCGGTCTCGCCGTGCGGGTCCGAGATCGCGTAGCGGAAGCTCTGGGTCGCCGTCTGCCCTTTGCCCAGACCGTCGAACAGGCCGGCCGGGTCGTAGACGAACGTGCCGTCGCCGAGAAACTGCAGCGCCCCGACGAGGCCCGTGGGATCGACGCCCACCACCTCGAGCTCGTCGTTGATGTCGGGGTCGACGTCGTTGGCCAGGACGTCGATCGCGACGGCACCCTTCTCGGTCGTCAGGGCAAAGTCGTCGTTCGCCTCGGGCGCGTCGTTGAGGCCCGTGATCTGCACCGTCACCGTGGCGGTCTTGGTCTCGCCGAACTGATCGACGATCGTGTAGCGGAACGTCTCGACCGCCTGCTCGTCGACGCCGAGATGGGTGAACTGGCCGTTCGGGTCGTAGCTGATCGTGCCGTCCTCGTTGACGCTTGCGATGCCCAGCAGCTCGTCGGCCTCGATCCCGACGAGCCGGATCTCGTCGTTCGGATTGGGATCGCGGTCGTTGGCCAGGACGTCGATATCGATCGCCTGGCGCTCGTTGGTGGTGGCGAGATCGTCGTTGGCGATCGGCGGCAGATTGACGAAGCGCGAACCATTGGTGGCGCCGAGCCCGGCGAAGTCGTCGGCGAGACCCTGCAAGACAGCCGCGATGCCGTCGCCCGCGCCGGCGTCGGTCAGCCCCAGGCCCAGTAGCGGCTGGAGGCCCTCGCCGATGTCGCCGATCTCGAAGGCGCGGAAATCGGCACCGCCGCCATGCACCGGACCCTCGTCGGCCGCCTCGGGCTCGACCTCCGTCGCCGCCTCGACGACCGTCCGGCTTTCCGAGACGGCGGCCTGTGCACCGGCCGCGCCGAGGTCGCCGAGCGGCAGCACGGTGTCGCTGCCGGCCAGCGCTTCCTGGACCGCGGTCGCCGCGACGAAGCCTCGGTCCGCGACCTGCAGGACGACGTCGCCCTCGGCGACCGTGACGTCGATCGGCCACTCGGTGCCGTCGGCCAGGCGGAGCATCAGCACCCCGTCGACGACGACCAGGGCACCGTCTTGTTCGGCGGCCTCGCGCAGGTCGACGACCGGGACGCCGTCCTCGGTCAGCACGATCTCGGGTGCCGCGGTCACGCCGTCGAGCCGGCCGGCCACAGCGCCTTCCCCGGACTCGGCAAACGTCGGATTGCTGCTCGGTGATTCCGCCATGGCGTCCTCTCGTTAGCTAATTCCGTTAACATCCTCCCGAGTTGCTTTCCGCTTCGTCTCGGCGGTCGGCTGCCCCGGTTCAGTAGATGTAACCTGAGAGGTCGGGCGATTTCTTCGTTAATATTCGATTCTTGTTTACACTCTTCTTATCATTGTATGACTATTGCCGATCGGCTCGGCGTTAACGATTGGCTTTCGTCATTAACGATTGGCGGAAGGCGGGCGGCAGCGGCGAGACCGCCGACGGCTACAGCTCGGCCTTTACTTTCGGCGGTGTGGCATCGAAGAAGGGTCGGTCACCGACAGTCGGTTGGCCGCAACAGACCCGGCAGAGGGAGGCAACAATGGCGGTCATCGTTCGGGCCGAGACCCGGCTCGTCGCGCTCGAGCCCAAGGTGCCCCGTTCCGATGCCATCCAGTCCTTCATCCGCCAGGAGACGCCGTTCGTACGGCTGATCGACGCCGACGGCGCGGAGGGGCTGGGCTACAGCTACACCATCGGGACCGGCGGCAGCTCGGTCATGGCGCTGTTGACCGATCACCTCCTGCCCCGCCTGATCGGTGCGGAAGCGGCCGAGATCGAGCGGCTCTGGCGTGAGCTCAAATTCCATGTCCACGCGCTGCAACCGGGCGCTGTCGTGGCCTTGGCGCTGGCGGCCATCGATACCGCGTTGTGGGACCTGCGTTGCCGACGGGCAGACCTGCCGCTGCACCGGCTCGCCGGTGGCGCCAAGCCCGCGATCCCGGTCTATTCGACCGAAGGCGGCTGGCTGCACGTCGAGCCGGAGGCCCTGGTCGACGACGCGCTCGCTGTCCAGGCAGACGGCTTCGCCGGCTGCAAGATCAAGGTCGGCCGCCCGCATGTCAGCGAGGACGTGGCGCGGCTGGAGGCGGTGCGGCGCGCCGTGGGCGCGGCCTTCGAGATCTTCACCGACGCCAACCAGGCCTTTTCGCCCGACGAGGCGATCCGCCGGGCTCGCGCCATGGAGCCCTTGGATGTCGGCTGGTTCGAGGAGCCGTTGCCGGCCGACGACGTCATGGGCCACATTCGGCTCTGCCGGTCGACCAGCCTGCCGATCGCCGTCGGCGAATCGCTCTACACCATCCGCCAGTTCGGCGAGTACATGACCCGCGGCGCCTGCTCGGTCGTGCAGGTCGATGTCGGCAGGATCGGCGGGATCACCCCCTGGCTCAAGGTGGCGCACACGGCCGAGAGCCTGAACCTGCCGGTTTGCCCGCACTTCCTCATGGAACTGCACGTCGCCTTGTGCTGTGCCGTGCCCAACAGTCGCTGGCTCGAATACATCCCGCAATTCGACGAGTTGACGACGGAACCGATGCGTCTGGAGAACGGCCTCGCCTATCCCTCGCCGGCAGCCGGCCTCGGCATCGCCTGGGACGTGGAACGCATCGCGCGGGCAACGGTCGCCGGCAGCGAGCGGGCGATCGGCGGCTAGTCGCCGCCGTCGGGTACCGGGGGCAGGGACGGGCCGCGAAGCGGCAAGGGCAGTGCCGGCTCGCTCGCGAAGTGGCGCGGTTCGACCAGAAGGTCGGCGAGCGTGTGGGCATCGAAGACGGCGAACATCGCCGCCAGCGCTTCATTCAGCAGCCGCGGCAGGCGGCACTGACGGGTGATGCGACAGGCATTGTCCGGCAAGAAGCATCCGACCAGGCCGAAATCCGGCTCGGTCACCCTGAACAAGGCTCCGAGATTGATCCGCTCCGGTGGCACTCTCCGCACCGGGTGCGAACTGGAGGCTTCCGGAAACCTCGCCGTTTGGCCCCCCCGGGGCGGCTAAGATCGGGCCAACGTCGGAGGGAGACAGCGATTGCCGAGCCAGCCCGGATTTTGGAGCGTCGAGGAACGGCTGAAGGAGCTTTCGGCGCAGGGTGATCCGCTCGAGCAATTGGAGCAGATCGTCGATTTCGAGTTGTTTCGGTCGGCGTTGGCGACGGCTACTGGGCCCGTCGACCGGTGCAAGGGCGGCCGACCGCCGTTCGACGCCGTTTTGAAGTTCAAGATGCTCTATCTCCAAGCCCAGCACGGGTCGAGCTTCGAGCAGACCGAGCGGCTGGTGCGCGATCGGCTTTCCCTCCAGGGCCTGCTGGCCCTGTCTCCTGCGGAGATCGGATCGATGGCCTGCTGACCATCGATGGATGCGGTTTTGCGGCCTCTCGATCGCCGACCCGGTACCTGACGCCATGATTGGTCAGTAGGCCAATCATCCGATCTGCGAAGCAGGCATGGCCAGCAGGCCATGAAGGCACGCTCTGGGATTTCCGTGAGACGCTGATCGCGGCGGGCGCCTTCGAGACGCTGTTCGAGGGGCTCGATCAGGCGATCAAGGACGCCGGTTTCATTCCGATGGGCGGGCAGATTATCGACGCCAGCCTGGTGGCGGCGCCGCGGCAGCGGAACACCGAGGACGAGAAGGCGGCGATCAAGGCCGGCAAAACGGCCGACGAGATCTGGCCCGACGAGCCGGCCGAGGCGGCGCAAAAGGACACGGATGCTCGTTGGACGGTGAAGACGTCGAAGGGCAAGTCCAAAGCCGACGGCTCGGTGCAAACCGATTTGAACATCCCTGCGTTCGGCTACAAGACGCACATCAGCGTCGATGTCGCGCACGGCTTCATCCGCCGCCAGAAGGTCACCGATGCCGCCGCCCACGATGGTGCCCGGCTGCGCGAAGGCTTGGTCGATCCGACCAACACGGCATCGGGCGTTTGGGCGGACACCGCCTATCGCTCGGCCGCCAACGAGCAGTTCCTGGCCGATCGGGGCAAGGTCAGCCGCATCCATCGCAAGAAGCCCGCAGGCAGGTCGATGCCGAAACGAACCGCCAAGGCCAACGCTCGCAAATCCAAGGTCCGCGCCCGCATCGAGCATGTCTTCGCCCAACAGAAAGATCGGATGGGCCTATTCATCCGCTCCATCGGCCTCCAACGCGCCGAGGCGACCATCACCATGGCCAACATCGCCTACAATCTCGGCCGATGGCGATGGTGGCAGACCCGAACTGCGTCCATTTGACGGGAAATCGTCGAAAAACCGGAACTTTGGCGACGGCATCCGCGCCGGATCGGCGCGAAATCACGATCATTCAAGGAATTCGGACCCATAGATCCGATCGGGCGTCTCAGAACAGCCCGTTATCGGAGGCGTCCAACTGCACCCGCTTCTCGCGGATGTCGTCCTGGGCCGCCACCGGCGGCGACATGATCGCGAGCGTGAATCCGAGCAAGCAAGGCATGAAGGCGGATCGATGGGTCATTCGGGCCTTGTCGCCGAGCGGTGATGTCAGTCGCGGTCGATCTCGGGATCGGCATGGCCGTCCTCGAAGCGGCAGACGCCGGCACAGGTTCGGTCGTTGCGCCCGAGCTCCAGGTTCATCCGCAGCACGTGGTTGCGCACCCGCTCGTCGCTGGTGCCGCGGACCCGATCGCCGCGCAGCACGGCCTCGTCCGTGCAGACCTCGCGCGCAGAGGCGAAGCCGTCGTCACTGTCCGCCGCTGCTTCGTCGAAGGTGACCTCGGCCCGCCGTGTATCCTCGTTGTAGACGCAGGTGCCGCTGTAGGCGTTGCCGTGCCGAGAGTCCGTCGTCGATCACATCGCCGATGCCGATCGCTGCCCGTGGTGACGGAGATCTGGGCGGTAGCCGAGGTCCCGGGCCTCGGCCCGGCATTCGTTCTCGGCACGAAAGGCATCTTGCCGCGAAACGGGGGTGCACCCGACCTGTGTCATGGCGAGCAGAAGCGAAGCATCGAGAACGAACTTCACGGCGTTTTTCTTTCCTGTTCGTGCGTGCAGCGTGGCGCGAGCGACGCGCCGGTCGTCTGCCGCCGCGAGGTCCGTTCCCGATGCGGCCCGACAGCACCGAGCGGATCCGACCGGCGAGCAGTGACCAGGCGAAGAGAACCCGGGCACCGCTCGCCTGTCGGATCGGCGAGCCGCTGGACCGCCCGTTCGAGGCGCAGCTGGCCGAGCACGGTACGCGGGCCGGCACCGCGGACCCGCTGGAAGGCGTATTCCTGCCCGCGCCCGCTCACCCCGAGCCGGGCCGCCAGCTCGCCAACGGTCAACGGTCGGTCGAGCCGTGCCAGCACGAGATCCTCGGCCGAACGGACCAGCCGGGCTTGCCGCCCCGAGCGGCTCGAGCCGAGGGCACCGGCCTCGTCCAGCCGGCCGATCAGCTCGGCCGTAAGCTCCTTTACCAGGATGCTCGCGCTCTTCTGCACCGCGTCTGCGGCCAGCGGTGACTCCGTGCGCATCCCTTGGTTGAACAGATACTCGAGACTATCGCGAAAGGAGCCCATCCGGGCGCCCCGAGGGGCTGCCGGAGAACGCCTGCTCGCGCATGTGCAGCGGCAGACGGCGGCAGGGCTCCAGAGACGCTCGAGGGTCGTATCAGCCTGCCAACTCGCCGAGCAGCTGCCGTGCTTCCTGCAGCGGTCGGGTGGCGTGACCCTCGGTGAAGCGGTCGAGGCAGGCAGCCAGCCGGTCGTGCCCTTCTTGTCGGCGATCGCTGCCGGCGAGCAGCCGGGCGAGGTCGAGCGTCGCCCGCAGCTCGAGCATCAGCGCACCCTGGCGGTGTGCCGTCTCGATCGCGCGGGCGAGAAAGGACAGGGCGTCACCGTCGTCGGCCGCCGTCCCGCACCGTGCTCGCAGCCGAAGGATCTCCACCTCGGCCCAGGGGGCGTCGCCGGCATCGTTCAGCCGTAACGCTTCGTCGAGCCGGGCGCGACCGCGGGCGGAATCGCCGTTGCGACAGAGGGCGGCACCGTGGACGGCGAGGGCCAGTGGCACTTGGACATCGCCCACCGACCGCAGCATGGTCACCGCCCGGGCGCATTCACTGACCGCCTCGTCCGGCTCGGCATACGCCAGCATCCAGCGCGCCCGGGTCGCCTGGCCCATCGACTGCCACGTCCTGAAGGCCTGCTCGGTGGCATAGTCCAGGTTGGCGTCGATCGCCCGCCTCGCCGTTGCGGCGGGCTCGGCCTCGAGCGCGTGCATGGCGAAGAAGGTGAGGGCGTAGTTGACGCTGAACGGGTGGTCGAGACGGCGCGCCAACTCGACCGACCGCTCGATGTCGCGGGCACCCTGCTCGACCAGGCCCATGTACCAGCGCGTCATCCCGCCCCGACAAAGACCGACTACCCCCGGGTCCTGGCCGTAGATGGCGAGATGGCGGGCATGTTGCTCGGGGCTGTAGTGCTGCCGGATGACCTCGAACTGCCGGTCGGCGGCAACGAACTCGGCGCGCCAGGCATGGGTAATGCCCAGCGCGTAGCCGGCCTCGACGCGAAAGATCGGATCGTCGTTGCGCGCGACGAGGTCCTCGAGCCTCGGCTGGAGCGCCAGCGCCTCGGTGGTCGCACCGGAGACCGACCGCTGCACGATGAGACCGACCAGCAGCGACAGCTCGGCGGCATCCAGACCGGCCTCGTGACAGAGTGCCAGGCCACGCCCGAACGCCTCGGCCGCCGCCGCACTGCCGTGTCCCTCGAGCGCCACGTCGATCCGCCCGATCGTGGTCAGGGCCTGGACCTCGCGGCGGGCCCGCTCGGCCCCTTCCGGCAGGCTCTCGATCAGCTGCAGCGAACGTTCCATGTAGCGCCGCGCTTCCTTGTTCGCCCCCTTGTAGTTGGCGAGCGCTGCCGCTCGGCCGTAATAGTCGATCGCCGCCGTCGCCCGGCCGGCGTGCTCCAGATGATGCGCCAGCGTCTGCGGCTCGTCGGCGACCCGGCCCGGAAAGCGGCCCAGGAGCACCTCGGCGATCCGCCCGTGCAGCGCCGCCCGGCGGCCGCGCAGGAGAGACTGGTAGGCGACGTCCTGGACCAGCGCGTGCTTGAAGATCAGCCGCGGGCCGCGGCGAAAGACCAGCTCGGCCCCGACCAGCCGATCGACCGCCTCGCCGAGTGCCGCATCGTCACCGGCAACGGCGGCCAGCAGATCCTGCTCGAACTCGCGGCCGATCACGGCGGCGATCTGGGCGATCTCCTTGGCACTGCCGAGGCGGTCGAGCCGCGCCATCAGCGAATCCTGCAGGGACGAGGGCACCGTGTCGGCCGCCGCTCCCGCTTCGACGAGCGCTGCCGTCATCTCCTCGATATAGAGCGGCACGCCGTCGCCCCGTGCCAGGATGGCGGCGACCAGCTCCGGGTCGAGTGCAGCGGCACCCGCCCGGCGCGCGACGATCGCGGCCGCCGCCTTGCGGTCGAGTCGGTTGAGGCTCATCCGGGTAAGATGGGGGTGGCTCGGCAGTTGCGGCTCGGCGTCCGGCCGGCTGGTCAACAACACCATGACCGGCAGCGCATCGATCTGGGCGATGATCCGCTCGAGCAGCGCCAGCGACGACGGGTCGATCCAGTGCAGATCCTCGAACAGCAGCAGCACCGGCGAGCGCCGGGCGAGGCCCACGACCTGCTCGACCAGCACCTCCAACAGCCGCTCGCGCCGGCGCGCTGCACTCATCGCCGGCAGCTCGGGCGCAGCCTCGATCCGCAGCAGCCCGGCGATCAGCGGCAGCGCGTCGCCCGGCTCGTCGACCGCGTCCCGCAAGACGGCCTCGAGACGGGCGAGGCACTCGCTGTCGCTCGCTGCTTCGTCGAGCCGGGCAGCGGCCGCCAGCTGGCGGCGTACCGGCCAGAGCGGACTGTCACCCTGTTGCGGCGAGGTCTGATAGCGGAGCAGCGTGCCCTCGGCGTCGCCCGCCCCGGCGAGCACCGTCTCGACCAGTGCTGCCGAGATCCGCGACTTGCCGATACCCGGCTCGCCGGTGAGCAGCACCGCCTGGCCCTCGCCATCGAGCACCCGGCTCCAGCGCTCGGCCAGCAGCGCCAGCTCGCCGTCCCGGCCGACCATGGGCGCCGGGCTGCCGGCCTGCCGCGCCTCGAACCGGCTGACCGCCGAGCGCTCGCCGATCACCCGGAAAACCGGCACCGGCGCCGGTAGCCCCTTGATCTCGCGGGGTCCCAGGTTCTCGATCGCGAATTGATCACCGACCAGCTCGCGGGTGCCGGCGGCGATCACCAGCCCGCCCGGCTCGGCGACACTCTGCAACCGGGCGGCGAGGTTGGGCGTGCCGCCGGTCAGGCTGTCGGCGTCGCCCCTGCTGCCGTCGACCACGACCACGCCGGTCGCGATGCCGACCCGCGCGGCGAGCGGGCTGCCGTCCGGGGCGCTGATCCTGGCGATCGCCGCCAGCGCCTCGAGTCCGGCCCGTACCGCGCGTTCGGCCGCGTCCTCCAACGCGTTCGGCCAGCCGAAGCAGACCACCACGCCGTCGCCGGGGAAGCCCGCCGCATGGCCGCCCGCGGCCTCGACCACCGCGCGCACCGCGCCGCGGTAGGCCTGCAGCAGCTCGTGCATGTCCTCGGCATCCATGCCGGCGGCGAGGGCTGTCGAGCCGACGAGATCGACGAACATGACGGTGAGCTGTCGCCGCTCGACGACCGGTGCCGGTGTCGGGGCGGGTTCCGTTGCGGCAGGCCTCGCTGCGGCCGCCGCACCGGCCTCACCATTGGCGTCGAGCCGACGCAACAGCTCGATGCGGCTGGTCACTTCGAGCTTGCGGTAGATGGTGTTGAGGTGGGTGCGCACGGTCGCCGGCGAGATCGCCAGATCGCGCGCGATCTCCTTGTAGCTCAGCCCGTCGACATAGCGCCGTGCGACCTCGCCTTCGCGGGCGCTGAGTGCGGCACCCTGCTGCTGCCCGGGCAACCCAATCCTCCCTCCGTCGTGGACGACCGACGGCGGTCACAGAACCGTGATGCGTGTCGAACACGTCATCGCAAACGACTACGTCATCGCCAGCGACCCCGCTACGCCAACTGACGGATATCACGGGCGATGCGCTGAAGCCAAACTGCAACCGTGTCATCTACCAGCTTTGGAGGACGAAGCCATGACCAGTCTGACCCTCAAGACTCTCGAGGCAGGGCAGCGGACCATCGGCAATGGTGCCCTGGAGGCGCTGCGCCAAGGCCTCGATGGCGATGTTCTGCTGCCCGGCGACGGTGGCTACGACGAGGCGCGGGTAATCTGGAACGCGATGATCGACCGCCGGCCGGGCGCCATCGTCCGCTGCCGGAGTTCGGCCGATGTGGAGAGGGCCGTAGCGTTCGCCGCCGAGCACCGGCTGCTGACCGCGATCAAGGGCGGCGGCCACAACATCGCCGGCAACGCCGTCTGCGACGGCGGGCTGATGCTCGAACTCTCCGCGATGAAGAGTGTCGTGGTCGATGCCGATGCCGAGACGGCCAGGGTCGAGGCGGGAGCCCTCCTCGCCGACGTCGATGCGGCAACGCAGGCGCACGGCCTGGCCCTGCCGCTCGGCATCAACTCGACCACCGGTATCGCCGGCCTCACCCTGGGCGGCGGCTACGGCTGGCTGTCGCGCAAATACGGGCTGACCATCGACAGCCTCAGCGGCGTCGACATCGTCACCCCCGACGGCAAGAGCCGCCGGGCGAGTGCCACCGAGCACCCCGAGCTCTTCTGGGCGATTTGCGGCGGCGGCGGTAATTTCGGCGTCGTCACGGCGTTCGACTTCGCGTTGCACCGCTTGGGCCCCGAGGTGCTGTCCGGCCTCGTCGTCCACCCGATCGCCGCCGCCCCCGCGCTCTTGCGCGCCTATCGCGACCTCGCCACCGCGATGCCCGACGAGCTTAGCGTCTGGGTGGTGATGCGCAAGGCCCCGCCCTTGCCCTTCCTGCCCGAGGAATGGCACGGCCGAGAGGTCCTGGTTTTCGCCGCCTGCTATGCCGGCGACATGGCCGAGGGCGAAAAGGCGCTGGCGCCGCTCCGCGCACTGGGTACTCCGATCGCCGATGTCATCGGGCCGCATCCTTATGCCGGCTGGCAGCAGGCCTTCGACCCGCTGTTGGCCCCGGGTGCGCGCAACTACTGGAAGTCGCATAATTTCGAGACGATCGACGACGGCGTGATCGATCTCCTGACCGAGGCCGTGGGCCGCCTGCCGACACCCGAATGCGAGATCTTCATCGCCCAGGTCGGCGGTGCCACCAGGCGCACCGATCCCGCCGCTACCGCCTTCGCCCAGCGTGACGCCGTCTTCATGATGAACGTCCACACCCGCTGGCAGGAGCCCGTCGACGACACCCGCTGCATCGCCTGGGCGCGCGAGCTGTTCGATCGCACCGCCACGTTCGCGACGGGCGGCGTCTACGTCAACTTCATGCCCGAGGACGACACCGGCCGGGTGAAGAGCGCCTTCGGCGCGAGCTATCCGCGTCTCGCCAAAGTCAAGGCCGAGGTCGACCCCGCCAACCTGTTGCGGATGAACATGAACATCCGTCCGGCCGCGTGATCGGAAGAAGCGGCCGGCGGGGCTGCGGTGCGGCGGCGGACCGGCAGCCCCGGCGTCGCGCCGACGGGTTGCACAGCCGACCGGCGGCCAGCGGATTGTCGCGGGCCTCGATCATCGTTCTTCCATGCGACGGACGGCGGCTTCGCCCATGCCGAGGTGGTGGCCGATCTCGTGGGTGAGGACGTCGAAGACGACCTCGTCCAAGGGGCAGTCGCGTTCGGCCCATTCCATGATGATGGGCATCCGGAAGAGGAAGATCATTTCGGGTTCGGTGGGGGTGAGGGCCGAGTGGCGCTCGCCGATCGGGATGGCCTGGTAGAGGCCGGAGAGCTCGAGGGGGTCGTCGATCTCCAATGCCTCCAGGAGGTCCTCATCGGCGTAGTCGCGGACGACGACGGGGACCGGGCCCATGAGCTCGCGGATCTCGGCCGGGAGGTCGGCGAGGATCGCCTTGCCGATCGTGGCGAGGTCGTCGAGGCTGGGCGGCCTCGACCACCGGGAACCGCCGAGTGGCTCGTCGATCATCGGCCGATCTCCGCGAGCGCTTCGGGTCAACTGATCCCGTGGTGCAGCCGGTGCTGGACGAGGCGGCTGCCCTTCAGGCCGTGGGCGGCCTTGGCGAGCGCCAGGACAGCGAGATCGACCAGGGGTTCGAGGACGATGACCAGCATGTAGGCGGCGAAGAAGGCGGCGACGGCGGTCAGGTTTTCCGCACCGAAGCCACCGCCGTAGAGCGCCCAGAAGGCGACCCAGGTCGAGATGCCGCCCTGATAGACGATCGAGAGGGCGAGGACCTGGCGGTAGCCGAGGTCGACATAGGGGGTCTCGGCCGGGACGATGCGGCGGGCGAGCACGGCCACGGCGAAGAGCGGGACGAGGAGGGTGGTCACGTTCATGCCGTATTGCGGCAGGTCGAAGGGGGCGAAGAACAGGCCCTGGACGAGCAGGCCGAGGGCGAGGCCGATGGCCGCCGGGGCTAGCCCGAAGACCAGGTAGAGGGTGGTACCGAGGATCAGGTGGACCTCGGAGACGCCCACCGGGTGGTGGGAGAGGACCTCGAAGAAGCAGAAGACGAGGGCGGTGGCGAGGGTGCTGCGCAGGGCGAGCGAGCCCAGGCCTTCGCGGCGCACGGCCTGGACGGCGTGGTTGCCGGCATAGGCGACGGCACCGGTGCCGGTGGCATAGCCCAGCGCCACCTTGGCGCCGGTGACGACTTCGGGTTCCATGTGCATGATTTGGGTCCTTGTTGTCCGCAAGCATCACCCCGTGCGGACGGGTTGTGACCAGGGCACAGCCGGGTGGCTCGCGCATGTCGATGCCCGGCCCGGCGATGCCGTCGCGATGCTGTCGGCCGGTCTCCGGGCTCGTGAGCGGGCCATTCGCCCCACCGGCCGCCTTCCCACGCCGGAGCGCAGTGGCATCGAGGCCGGTTTCGTCTCACCTACCGTTGCGGGGGCAGCGCCGGCTTGAGGTCTCCCCGTACCGACTTCCCGTTTCATCGCCGAGCGACGTCAGACGACGCACGGTGACACCGACAGCGGTTCAGATAGACACCTCTGCCGGGGCGCGGTCAAGGGGGCGGAAGGGCCGGTCAGTCGGCGAGCCACTTGTACATGACGAGCGCATCGACGAGGCCCTCTGTCGCGTGGGAGAAAGCTCTGGGCAGGGTGCCGATGCGGGCGAAGCCGAGGCTGTCCCAGATGCGGATCGAGGCCTCGTTGGTGACGACGACGAGGTTGAACTGCAGCGCCAGGTAGCCGAGTTCCCTGGCGGCGACGAGGCTGTGTTCGGCCATCGCCCGGCCGACGCCCCGGCCCTGCGCCGCCGCCCCCACCATGTAGCCGGCATTCGCGACGTGGCTGCCGAGGCCGGGCTTGTTGTCGGTCAGGTAGTAGGTGCCGACGACGAACCCGTCGAGTTCGGCGACGTAGACCGCACGGTGGGCGTCGATCCACCAGGCTTTCGCCTCGGCTTCGGTCGTCTCCGGTGGTTGCGGGTAGGTCTCGCCGGCCTTCAGGATCGGGCCGATGATCGCCCAGAGAACCGGCCAGTCGACGGGCTGGAACGGACGAATGTGGGGAGGCTGATCCGCCCCACGCCCCAGCGGAATTGTGCGGCGTCGCTTGTCACGAACACCATCGCCGAACCCCGAGGGGGCGTGGGGGAAATCATTTCCCCCACCCTTCTTGCCCATCAGCCGAGCTTTTTGGTGACCTCGCCGATCGAGGCCTGCATGACCTTTTGCGCGGCGTCACCGCCGAGCTTCTCGGTGAGCAGGCGGCGGGTGGTGGCGACGGTGAGGTCGGCGGCACGGGCGCGGACATCCGCCAAGGCGCGGGCTTCTTCCTGGGCGATCCGTTCCTCGGCCTGCTGGGTGCGGCGCTCGACCAGCTGGTCGAAGTCCGCCCTGAGGCGGGTCTGCAGCCGCTCGGTCTCGGCCTTGGCCCGGGCCTCGATGTCGGCGGCCAGGCTTTCGCCCTCGTGCAGCTGGCGGCGGTGCTTGGCGAGGAGCTCCTTGGCTTCCTCGTGCAGCCGCTTGGCTTCGTCGAGCTCGTTCCTGATCGCCTGGCCGCGCTTGTCGAGACCACCCAGCACGTGCAGCTTGAACGGTTTCCAGACGAGCGCGAACAGGATGACGAGGGAGACGAGCAGCCAGATTTCGGGCATCAGGCGACATCCTTCTGCGCGCGGGCGAGGGCGACCTCGGCTTCGGCGGTGCTCACCGCGATCCCGGCGAGCTGCCGGGTGGCGGCCTGGGCGGCCTCGACCGCGACGTCGTCGAGCTCGGCCAGGGCCTTGGCCCGGGCGGCGGCGATCGCTCGCTCCGCCTCGGCGATCTTGTTGCCGAGCTCTTTGTCGAGGGCGGTGGTGCGAGCGCTGATGTCCGCGCTCACCGCATCGCGGGTCGCCTTGATCGCCTCGCTCGCTTTCCGCTGCGCCTCGGCCACCACCTCGGCGTATTCCTGGGCCGCAGCCTCGGCCTCGGCCCGGAGCGTCGCCGCCTTGTCGAGGTCGTTGGAAATGCGCTCCTGGCGCGCCTCCAGGATGTCGGCGACCCGGGGCAGCGCCTTGGTCTTCAAGAGGTAGTAGAGGATCGAGAAGGTGATGATCAGCCAGAGGATCTGGCTCGCATAGGTCGTGACGTCGAGCTGCGGCATGCCCTCGCCGGCGCCGTACTCCTCGGTGTGTTCGACGCCGAGCGCTTCGGCCCGCTCGCTGGTCGACATCGCTTCGTCGGCCTCGCTCGCCGCCGCGGCCGCCGGTTCGGCTTCCTGGGCCTTCGCTGGCAGGGCGGTCCCGGCCGTCCAGCCGGCGGGCAGCGCCCAGGGCATGGCCGAGATAATGATCACGGCGAGCGCGGTGCGTCGCATCATCGGGAATCCTCGCTTCGCATCACCGATTGCCGGGGCGGGCCGGAGCGGCCGCGACCGGCCGCCCGGCGCAGTTGCCGCTCAGGTGAAGAGGATGAGGAAGGCGATCAGCAGCGCGAAGAGGGCCACCGCTTCGACCAGTGCGAAGCCGATGATCGCATAGGGGAAGACCCGCTGCTGGACCGACGGGTTGCGGCCCACGGTCGCGATCAGGGTCGAGAACACATTGCCGATGCCGATGCCGACGCCAAACAGCGCAATCGTGGCAAGGCCGGCGCCGATCATCTTCGCAGCTTCGAGTTCCATCGATCAACTCCACTCGGGGTTTGTCATAAAGGGTCAGGTCGAGACCGACGCCGTCGGCGGCTCGGTGCTCGTCGGCTCAGTGCATGTGGATGGCGTCGTGCAGGTAGATGCAGGTCAGCACGGTGAAGATGTAGGCCTGCAGGAAGGCGACCGCGAACTCGAAGCCGGTCAGCGCCACCGACACCGCGAGCGGGGCGACACCGAACACGCCCATCGCGACGATGAACCCGGCGAACACCTTCATCATCGTGTGACCGGCCATCATGTTCACGAACAACCGGACCGAGAGGCTGATCGGCCGGACGCTGTAGGAGAGGATCTCGATCGGCACCAGCAGCGGCGCCATCACGATGGGCGCACCACTCGGCATGAAAAAGCCGAGAAACTTCACGCCGTGCAGGTAGAAGGCGTAGACGGTGATGCCGATCCAGACGCAGATCGCCATGAAGAAGGTGACGATGATGTGGCTGGTCCAGGTAAAGCTGCCGGGGATCATCCCCAGCATGTTGCCCATGAGGATGAACATGAAGAGGGTGAAGATGAGGGGGAAGAAGCGCATCCCCTCCTTGCCGGCGTTCTCGCGGATCAGGTTCGCGACGAACTCGTAGGCGAGTTCGACTATCGATTGGAGGCGGCCGGGCACCATGGCGTGATGGCGGGTGCCGAGCACGACGAGCCAGTAGACGGCGACGGTGGTCAGCACCATCCACAGGGCGGAATTGGTGAACGAGAGGTCGACACCCTCGATCAGGATGTTGACGATCGGCTTGATCTCGAACTGCTCGAGAGGACTGGCCACCCGTGTACCTCGCTCAATCGCCGATCGGGGCGTCAGCGCACCCCTGGTTCGGCCCTCGTCCCGTCAATCGGGCGAGTCCGGCCCTTTCGGACGGTCGTCACCCTCGTTCATCAACCGCTGCATGCCGCGGATCGCATTCAACGTGCCCGCTGCTGCTCCCAGCATGAAGCCGCCGATCAGCAAGAACGGTCCGGTCTCCAGCCACTGATCGAGCGCCCAACCGAACAGGCTGCCGCCGGCCACGCCAGCGATCAACTCGATCCCGGCTTGCAGCCCCCGGCCCCAGTCCATGTGGGGGCGCTCGTCCGTGTCGGGTCCTCGCTTCCCTTCCCGCCGCGAGGCTTTCAGCTTCGCGAGGCGGTCATCGAAATCGTCGAACCCGGACGGCTTTTTCGGCTCCGGCATCCGTCCCTCACCTCGCCGTCCTCGTCGTCGCGGCGAAAGCACCACGGCCGACGCCCCCGACGAGGCGCCGCGAACCTAGAAATGCGCCTGCGAGGTGTCAATCCTGTTGGCCCGGCAGGATGCCGCAGGAGCGCGGTCAGGCACTTTCCTTGAACCGCTCGGCCTCGTCGAAGGCGACCGAGACCAGCTTGGAGACACCCCGCTCGGCCATGGTGACGCCGAAGAGACGGTGCATCCGCGCCATGGTCAAGGGGTGGTGGGTGACCACCAGGAACCGCGTCCGGGTCTCCTTGGCCATCTCCTCCAGGAGATCGGCGAAGCGCTCGACATTGGCATCGTCGAGGGCGGCATCGACCTCGTCGAGCACGCAGAGCGGCGAGGGCTGGGTGAGGAAGAAGGCGAAGACCAGGGCGAGGGCCGTGAGGCTCTTCTCGCCGCCGGAGAGGAGGCGAATGTTCTGCAGCTTCTTGCCGGGCGGCATGGCTTCCAGCTCGAGCCCGGCATGCAGCGGGTCGTCCATGTTGACGAGGCGGAGATGCGCCTTGCCGCCGCCGAAGAGGCGCTGGAAGAGGTGGCGGAAGTGCCGGTCGACGTCGTCGAAGACCCGCTCCAGGCGGCTGCGGGCCTCGCGGTTGAGGGTGGCGATCGCCCGCCTGAGGCGTTCCACCGCGGCTTCGAGCTCGGCAGCCTCGCTCTCTAGGCTCGCGATCTCGCTGCCGAGTTCCGCGCATTCGATCGCCGCACGGAGATTGACCGCACCCAGCCGCTCGCGGCTGGTTTTGAGCTTGTCGAGCCGGGCTTCGAGCGCGGCGGGCGGCTCGTTCTCCAGCGCTCGGGTAATCTCGGGATCGTTGACCGCGGCCAGGACCAGCTCGATCGGTTGGCCGAGCCGGCGCGTCGTCTCGCGCTCCAGGTCGGCCTGGGCGGCCGCTCGGCGCTCGCGCTCGGCCTCGGCCAGCGCCACGGCTTCCTTGGCCTCGGCGAGGGCGGCTTCGGCTCGGCGTCGCTCGCTCGCCGACCGCTCGAGCGCGGCCTCGGCCGCTGCCAGGGCGCCGGACGCCCGGGCCGATGCCGCCTCGGCCTGCTCCAGCTCGCGGCCGAGCGGGGTTCGGCGAGCCTCGGCCAGGGCCGCGGCGCGCTGGTCGATTTCGGCCGTCAGGGTTTCCAGCCGTGCCGTCGCCGTCGCCCGCTCGCTCGCCCGGTGCGCCAGGTCGGCGGCCAGATGCCGGGCCTCCTCGCCGAGGTCGCGCAGCCGCGTTTCGGCGGTCCGCTGCTCGGTCTCACCCGCGACGGCACGACCGCGCAGCGCGTCGGCTTCGGCCACGGCTTCGGCGAGCTGCCGCTCCAGCGCCTGCCGGGCGGTCTCGGCCGCCACGTGCGCCGCACGGGTGTCCGCGATCGCCCGGTCGAGTGCCTCGAGCTCGCTCTTCAGTTGCGCCTCTTCGGCGATCAGCCCGCCGGTCGCCTGCTCGCGATGGCTCTTGCGCAGGGAGGCCTCGCCGGCACGGCGCTCGAACAGCAGGCGGGCGGCGAGCGCTTCCTGGACGAGGCGCCGCTCGGCAGCCTCGGCGGCAGCCAGGGCCTCGCTCGCTGCCGTGGCCGCAGCCTCCGCCGTGGAAAGAGCGGTCAGCACCTCTCGCGCCCGGGTCTCGG
>Ga0081535_100094_pt1 | contig 84136 bp, 83 predicted proteins | sample HotLakmasection3_FD_71020 | JGI IMG/M metagenome (GOLD analysis project Ga0081535, IMG submission 71020) | Hypersaline microbial mat communities from Hot Lake, Washington, USA - Section #3 (SPADES assembly) (version 2) | ecosystem: Environmental > Aquatic > Non-marine Saline and Alkaline >... | reverse complement strand
CGGGCCGCCCCCCCACCCGTAAGCCGACCGCAGGTGAGCTTGGCAGCGGCACCTGCTTCGTCGTTGGTCGGCCGACGATGCCCAGCATCGACGGTCGACCAACTCCTCGCATCTGCTCGCTGCCAAGCTCATGAAACAGCATGAAAACTTTTGAAACGGGCTCTAAGCGCTGGACGGTCTGGCCGGCACGTCCCAGACCTCGCCGGGGCGGAGCGGGCGAAAGCGCTCGCGGCCGATGCCGTGCCGGTCGAGGGCGGCGCCCAGGGCGCGCAAGGGGGCCTCGATGCCTTCGTCGGTGAGCTGGAAGGTGCCCCAGTGGTGGCCGGCGGCAAAGGCGGCGTGGCAGTCGACCATGCCCTCGACGGCCTCGTCGGGGTTCTGGTGCTGTGGTTTCATGAACCAGCGGGGCTCGTAGGCGCCGATGGGCAGGACGGCGCAGCGAAAGCCGCCGTGCCCGGCGCGTGCCTTGCGGTAGTCGCGGCCCGCATTGTAGCCGGTATCGCTCACCACCAGCGTGCGCCCGGCGGCGCTCTCGATGACGAAGGCGGCCCAGAGCGCCATCCGGCGGTCGCGCAAGCCGCGGGCGGACCAGTGGTGGCAGGGCTCGAGGTGGATGCGGACCCGGCCGGCCTCGGTGGCGTGCTCGACGACGTCGCCCCAGTCGCGGGCGGCACAGCGCATCGGGGGCACGTCGCTCTGGATGATGGTGTCGTTGCCGAGCGGGGTGATCACCAGCGGGTCGTGCGCCGCCTGGAGGTCGCGCAGGGTCGCGGTATCGAGGTGGTCGTAGTGGTTGTGGCTGACCAGCACGAGGTCGATCGGCGGCAGGCTGGCGAACGGGATGCCGGGCGCGTTGACCCGGTGCGGCCCGACGAAGTCGAAGGGGCTGGCCCGGTCGGACCAGACGGGGTCGGTGAGGATGTTGAGCCCGCCGGTCTGGATCAGCACGGTCGCGTGGCCGACCAGGGTGAGGCGGAGCGCCTCCTCGGGCAGGCGCTCTTCGGGTTCGGCCGGGGGGAAGGGGCTCGGGTAAGTGTCGGGCCAGGGGGTCCGTTCGCGGCCGAACTGCCAGCGGAGGAACGCGCCGAAGCCCTCGAGCTCGCTGCCCTCGGGGTTGAAGAAGGTGACGCCGTCGAAATGGTCCGAGGGCGGGCCGCTGTAGTAGGGGTTGGCGCCGGCACCCCGGCCGGTTGCGCAAGCGGCGAGGAACGCGGTGGCGGCGAAGACGCCTGTGGCTACGAAGCGGCGACGGTGCATAGCGCGAGCAGGTAACGCCGGCGGCCCGGCCGTCAAGGTCCGGACAGCCGGTCGCTCAGCCGAGGCCGACGAGGACGAGCCAGGCGGCAACACCACCCGACGCGGCGCCGGTGGCGGCGGCGAGGAGCACGGTGGGCAGGCGGCGGGATGCCTGCCGGCGCCGCCGGCTGGGCGGGGCCGCGGCCGGCCGGTCGAGGAGGCGGAGATAGGTCGGCGGGATCAGCATGGCGAACCTCTCTTGAATCGATTCAATCGATGTCGCTCGGGTTCTTAGATCGCTCGGGCCGGCGCTGTCAACGGCAAACTTGAATCGGTTCAACCCGCGCTTTAGGCTGTGCCGCATGACCAAGGTTCGGCTCAAGGACGTGGCGGCGGCGGCGGGCGTGTCGCAGGGGACGGCGTCGAACGTGTTCAATCGGCCGGAGCTGGTGCGGGCCGAGGTTCGCGACGCCGTCCGCGCGGCGGCGGCGCGGCTCGGCTATGGCGGTCCGGCGCCGGCGGGTCGGGCGCTGCGCTCGGGCAAGGCGCACCTGATCGCGCTGGTTGTCGAGCAGACGCTCGAATACATGCTGACCGACCCGTACTCGCAGCGGCTTCTGGCCGGCATCGCCCGGGTCTGCGACGAGGTCCGCTCCGGTCTCGCCGTCGTTGCCGCCGACGACGAGGCGTGTGGCCGGGGCTGGTCGGTCGATACGGCCATCGCCGACGGCTTCATCCTGCTCTGCCATGCGCATCGGCTGATCGAGCGCGCGCGCCGGCGCGGCATCCCTTTCGTCGCCGTCGATGCCGGCCCGGTGCCCGGGGTCGCCACGGTCGATGCGGACAATCGCGAGGCGGCGGCACGGGCGGCAGCGCATCTCCTCTCGCTCGGCCATCGGCGGATCGGCATCCTCGCCCTCGAGCTCGCCGAGGACGAGCGGACCGGACCGATCGACGCCGCCCGGCGTCGGGTCGAGGGTTATGCGGTCTCGCGCGAGCGGATCGCGGGCTATCTCCAGCCTTTGGCCGCTGCCGGCATCGACCCCGCGAGCGTGCCGATGTTCGAGACCTTCAATGATGCGCCGACAGTGCGGGCAGGGGTCGACTGGCTGCTGGCTCGAGAACCGTGTCTCACCGGCGTGCTCGCCATGTCGGACACGATCGCCCGGGCGACGATCGTCGCGTTACGGGAGATTGGCCTCGACGTGCCGGGTGACGTCTCGGTGGTCGGCTTCGACGATGTCGGTGCGCATCTCGGCCCCGATGCCGATCCGTCGAGCGCGCTGCCGCTGACCACGCTCGCCCAGCCGATCGAGGCCAAGGGGGCGCTCGCCGCCCGCATGCTGCTCGGCCTCGAGCCGCGGGCGGCGCATGTCCTGTCGGCACCGCTCGTGGTGCGCCGCTCGACCGGACCCGTGCGCGCCCCCTGAACGCCGCCTCAGAATTCCGGGGCGAGGGTCACTTTGATGCCGTCGAGCTCGGCCGTGTACTTGATCTGGCAGCTGAGCCTCGAGTTGTCCTGCACCTCGAAGGCTTCGTCGAGCATCATGTTCTCGTCGTCGTCCGGGGCTTTCAGCTTGGCCAACCATTCGGGCTCGACATAGACGTGACAGGTGGCACAGGCACAGCAGCCGCCGCAGGCGGCCTCGATCGGCAGGTTGTTCTCGCGGATGATCTCCATCAAGGACCAGCCGATCTCGCCCTCGAGCTCGTGCTGTTCACCTTCCCGGTCGGTAACGAAGACTTTTGCCATTCAGGCCACGCCCAATTTCTTGTGAAGGTCGGAACTCGATGTGGTGTAGCGGAAGACCAGCCGTTCTTCCGGCCGCGCGTATTTGAACGCCTTTTGGCACATCAGCGCCCCCTCGTGGAAGCCCGAGAGGATCAGCTTGAGCTTGCCCGGATAGGTGATGATGTCGCCGATGGCGAAGAGGCCGGGCTGGTTGGTCTCGAAGCTCTCTGTCTCGACCTCGATCAGGTTGCGCTCGAGGTCGAGGCCCCAGTCGGCGATCGGGCCGAGCTCCATCTTGAGGCCGAAAAAGGCGAGGACGGTGTCGCAGGGGTGGTCGATCTCGCCGTCCTTGGTCTTCAGCTTTACGCTGGTGATCGCACCGTCACGGCCCTCGATGCCGGCGATCTGGCCGATGATCAGCTCGCACTTGCCGGCGCCGACGAGCTCGCGCATCTGTGCCACGCTGTCGGGCGCGGCGCGAAACTCGTCCCGGCGGTGCAGGAGGGTGACCGAGGCGGCGAGCGGCTGGAGGTTCAAGAGCCAGTCCAGCGCACTGTCGCCACCGCCGGCGATCAGCAGATGCTTGCCCTCGAAATCGGCCATGCGGCGCACCGCGTAGAACAGCGACTTGTCCTCGTAGGCTTCGGCCCCCGGCAGCGGAATGCGCCGCGGCACGAAGCTGCCGGCTCCGGCGGCGATCACGATATTGGGGGTGATGAAGGTGGTGCCGGTGCTGGTGACCAGCTGCCAACGCCCGTCGTCCTGGCGGGTGAGCCTTTCGGCCTGTTGCTCGAGGTGGTAGACCGGGTTGAAGGGGGCGGCCTGCTCGACCAGCCGGTCGATCAGTTCCTGGCCGGTGCAGCGGGGCAGGGCCGGGATGTCGAAGATCGGCTTTTCCGGGTAGAGTTCGGCGCACTGCCCGCCGATCTTGTCCAGATTGTCGACGAGGTGGCATTTGAGGCCTAGAAGGCCCGCCTCGAACACGGCGAACAGACCGACGGGTCCAGCGCCGATGATCACCATGTCGGTTTCGATGGTGCCGTCGTTGGTCGGGAGCTTCGGGGGGTCGGCCATGATGTTCCGTCGGCTGGTCGCTCGTCGCGCGCGGCGAGCACGTCGCCGGTGTCGGCTAGCACCGCCCCGGCGTCACGGCAAGCCTGCTCGCCAGCCCGCGACGTAGGCGAGCATTCGCGGCATTGCCACATGCTGCGCCGGATTGTCCCAGCCGATCGGCGTCGTGCGGTGGCTCACGGCCGCCGGCGTTCGGGTCGGGCATCGCTCGGCGGCGCCGGCCCGCGCCGCGGCAGGCGAGCGTGGAGCCAGTCGACCGCCTTGAGGGCGGCCCGGGCGAGCAGCTCGTCCCAGGAGCCGGGGACGAGGGGAAGCGGCGTCGGATGCTGCATTTCGGTCACTCCGTGCGGCGTTGCTGACCCGCGTAATGTCGGCAGGCTTCATTGATCAGTCCAACGAATTAGTCTAATCAATCCTATTAGATTCGCTGATGGATATGCCGTGCTCGATCCCGACAATCTCAGATCGCTCGTCGCCATCGCCGAAACCGGCAGCTTCACCCTTGCCGCCGAGCGGGTGCATCGCACGCAATCGGCGGTGAGCATGCAGATGCGCAAACTGGAGGCGCAGCTCGGCCGCAAGCTCTTCGCCCGGGCCGGCCGCGAGGCACGGCTGACCAGCGACGGCGAGCTGCTGCTCGCCCACGCCCGGCGGATCCTGAAGGTCCAGGCCGAAGCGTTGGCGGTGTTCGAGCCGACGACGCTCGCCGGCGAGGTGCGGATCGCCGCCCCGGACGACTACGCCAGCACCTTCATGCCGGGTATCCTGGTGCGGTTCGCGGCGAGCCATCCCTTGGTGCGGGTCGATCTCAGCTCCTTGCCGTCGCACGAGGCGGCCCGGCAGGTGGCCCGTGGCGAGGTCGATCTGGCGCTGGTCACGCAAGGGCACGGCGAGGCGGGCGGCGAGGTGCTGCACCGCGAGCCGCTGGTCTGGGTGGCCGCCCGCGGCCATTGCGTGCACGAGGCCGATCCGTTGCCGCTCGCCGTCTATCACGAGCGCTGTGCGTTTCGCCGCTGCGCGGTGCAGGCCCTCGATGCCATCGGCCGGCCCTGGCGGGTCGCCTATTCGAGCCAGAGCATCGCCGGGATCTATGCGGCGGTGGAGACGGGCCTGGCGGTCGGCACCATGCTGCCGAGCAATCTCCGCCCGGGTCTCGTGGTGCTCGGCGAGGCCGAGGGGCTGCCGCCCTTGCCCGAGATCGCCATCCTCTTGCTCCGCCGCAACGATGCGGCCTCGCCGCTGCTCGATGCGATGGCCGAGCACGTGGTGGCAGGCGTGCGGCTCGCTGTGCCACAGCGTATAGCGGCCTGATCGCTGCAGAGAGGGCTTGACAGCGAGGGGTCGGTCTTCGGACTATGCGTTAAGAATGTAACGAGGAACGAACAAAAGTAACGCCGCGCTGGGCCGTGCAGCGCGTCGGATGGCAGCACTGGGCAGGGCGTTCGGCAAGGTTTAGGTGAGCCGGCAAACGTCATCCGCGCCCGAGGTAGCATGAACAGAGATCTCGTTATCGGCATCGACAGCAGCACGACGGCGACCAAGGCGATCGCCTGGGACCGGCGTGGCCGGTGGGTGGCCGAGGGACGCTCGGCGATCGCCTTGAGCAACCCGCAGCCGCTGTTCTACGAGCAGGACGCGCATGACTGGTGGCGCTCGCTGTGCTCGGCCGTCGGCGAGCTGAGTGCCGACATCGACATGGACCGGGTGGCGGCGCTCGCCATCGCCAACCAGCGCGAGACGTTCGTCGCCCTCGACCCACGCGGCGAGCCGCTCGGCCCGGCGATCACCTGGCTCGACGAGCGTTGCCGCGACGATGTCGGGCTCTTGTCCAAGAAGCTCGGCCGCGAGCGGATCCTGCAGATCACCGGCAAGACGCCGGATCCCACCCCTTGCGTCTACGGCATGCACTGGCTGATGCGCAAGGCGCCCAAGCTCTATGCCGAGGCAGCCAAGTTCCTGGAGGTGCACGGCTATCTCGTCTGGCGGCTGACCGGACTCTATCGAACGAGCTGGGCGTCGGCCGATCCGATGGGGGTCTACGACCTGCAGGCCAAGCAGCTGAGCGAGCCGATCCTCGACGCGCTCAGGCTGACGCCCAAGCAGTTCGCGGTGGCGGTGGCGCCGGGCTCGGTGGTCGGCGAGGTGACCGGTGAGGCGGCCGAGGCCACCGGGCTCAGGGCCGGCACGCTCGTCGTCGCCGGCGGCGGCGACGGGCAGGCGGGCGGGCTCGGTACCGGCACGCTGATCCCCGGCCGGGCTTATCTCAATCTCGGCACGGCCAGTGTCTCCGGTGTCTACGGCAAGGCCTATGCGACCGATCCTGCCTTTCGCACCCTGACCAGCCTTTCCGGCGACGGCTACATCTACGAGCTCTGCCTGCGGACCGGCACGTTCCTGACCGACTGGTTCGTCAAGGGGCTGTTCGCTGCCGACCCGGCGTCCCGTCCCGAGATCTATCACGAGATGGAGGCTGCCGCGGCAGCGCTGCCGGTCGGTTCGGGCGGCTTGCTGTTGCAGCCCTATTGGGGCGGGGTGATGACGCCCTACTGGGATCACGATGCGCGGGGGCTGATCGTCGGGTTGTCGAGCGAGCACGGGCGCGGCCATCTCTATCGGGCGATGATGGAGGGGATCGCGCTCGATCAGGCGATGGGTACGGCGAATATCGAGCGGGTGACGGGGCAACAGGTCACCGAGCTGATGACCATCGGCGGCGGCTCGCGCAGCGATCTCTGGTGCGCCATCATCGCCGATGCGACGGGCAAGCCGGTGCGCCGACTCGCGACCGTCGAGGCCACGGCCCTGGGTGCCGGCATCGCCGCCGCCAAGGGCGCCGGCTGGTTCGCGACGGCGATCGAGGCGGCATCGGCCATGGCCGGCGCGGTCGAGAGCTCGATCGCGCCGGATGCCGAGCGGCACGCGGTCTATCAAGAGCTGCGTGACATTTACGAGCGGCTCTACCCGGCTACCCGCGAGCTGCAGGCGGCACTCGCCGCCTTCAAGCATCGGCAGGGGGAGAACGGCGAAGGCGAGGCCGGATGAGCAGTGGCGATGCCCTGATCCAGGACTTCGTCGCCGGTCGGTATCGCGCCGTCGAGACGGGCGAGCCGGTGCAGTGTCCGATCAGGGTGATCGTCAAGGGGCGCAGCCTCGCCGGCCGGGAGGCGGCACTGCTGCGCGAGGCCGGACTGGCGGGTCGGCTGGCCGTGGTCGGTGACGAGAACACCTGGGAGGTGCTCGGCCGGCGGGTCGAGGCCGCCTTGCCGGGTGCGCTGGCGGTCGTGCTCGATCATCCGCACGCCGACGAGGCGACGGCGGAGCTGTTGCGCGAGCATACGCGGCATTGTGACGGCCTGGTCGCCGTCGGCTCGGGCACGCTCAACGATCTCTGCAAATACGTCGCCGACGGCAGCGGACGGCCTTGTGCCGTCTTCGCCTCTGCCCCCTCGATGAACGGCTACGTCACGAGCACCGCCTCGATCACCCGCGGTGCGCACAAGCTCAGCCTGCCCGCCCGACCACCGCGGGGTGTGTTCTACGATCTCGAGGTCTTGGCCGCGGCGCCGAAGCGGATGATCCGGGCGGGGCTCGGCGATGCGATCTGCCGCAGCACGTCGCAGGTGGATTGGTTGTTTTCGCACCTGCTCTTGCACACACCCTATTACGAGAGCCCGTACGATCTGCAGCTGGTCGACGAAGCACGGCTGTTCGCGGCAGCACCGCGGCTGCTCGCGGGCGATCTCGACGCGATCGCCGCCCTGGTCGATCTGCTGACGCTCGGCGGGCTCGGCGTGATCGTTTCCGGCACCAGCCATTCGGGCTCGATGGGCGAGCACGGGATCAGCCATTTCATCGACATGTTCGCCGCGCCGCATCCGGGCTCGCTGCACGGCGAGCAGGTCGGCATCGCGACGCTGAGCATGGCGCGCCTGCAGGCGCAAATCCTGGCCGAGGCGTCGCCACCGGTGCTGCAGCCGCTGCCGGTCGACCGCGCGGTCCTCGAGGCGCGCTACGGCGAGCAGGCCGCCGCTTGCCTCGCTGCCCTGAAGAAGAAGGGCCTCGACGCGGCCCGGCTGGCTTCCCTCAATGCCCGGCTCGAACGGTTCTGGGACGATTGGCGCCGGGCGCTGGCGCGGCTCGCCGTGCCGCCGGTGCGGCTGCAAGCGACGCTGGCGGCCGCCGGTGCGGCGACCCGGCCGGCCGATGTCGGGCTCGCTCCGGACGTCTATCGGACCGCCGTGGCACACGCGCACGAGATTCGCGATCGCTTCACTTTTCTCGACCTCGCCGCGCATACCGGCAGGCTCGAGGCGTTCGCACGAGCCGAGGGGTAGGCGGGCAGCATGGCGACGGTTCTCGTTCTCGGTGCAGGGGTGATGGGCAGTGCGTTCTGCGTGCCGCTCGCCGATTCCGGCAACACGGTGCGGCTGGTCGGCACCCACCTCGATACCGCGTCGATCGAGGGGATTCGCAACGATCGGGTGCACCCGCGGCTGCGCGCGCCCTTGCCCGAAGCGGTCCGGGCCTTTCGTCACGACGAGTTGGCACTGGCCCTCGACGAGACGGTGGATCTCGTGGTCTTGGGCGTGAGCTCGGCCGGGATCGACTGGGCGATCGAGACGCTGCGGCCGCTGTTGCCGGGGCGGCGGCCCGTCCTGCTGTTGACCAAGGGGTTGCGGGCGGACGGCGAGCGGATCGCCGTTCTCCCCGAGCCTGTCGCCGCTGGCCTCGATTGCCCGGTCGGTGCCGTCGGCGGGCCGTGCATCGCGGGCGAGCTCGCGGTCCGCCGCGACAGCAGCGTGGTCGTCGGCTTTCGCGAGGCGGCGCTGGCCGAAAGCGTGCTCGGCATGCTGAACGCCCGCTATTATCACGCCCGACCGAGCCCGGATCTGGTCGGCACCGAGGTCTGTGCCGCCTTCAAGAACTATTTCGCGCTCGGCGTCGGGGCGGCGCTCGGGATGCTGGATACCGCGGCACCGACGCCGAACGAGGCGCGGATGCACAACCCCGCAGCCGCCCTCTTCGACCAGTCGCTGCTGGAGCTCGGCCGGCTCAACGCTGCCCTCGGTGGCCGGCCGGAGAGTGTCCACGGGCTCGCCGGGGTCGGTGATCTTTTCGTGACCGTGCAGGCCGGGCGGAACAGTCGGATGGGGCGGCTGCTGGGCGCCGGTTGGCGGTATTCCAGGGCCAAGGCCGAGCGGATGGCTGCCGACACGGTCGAGGGGGCCGAGCTGGCGCTGGCTGTCGGTCCGGCACTCGACGCGATGTTCGAGGACGGCCGGCTGCGGCCGGACGATCTGCCCTTGACACGGGCGATCGCGCGAGCGATCCGCGCGGACGAGATTTTGACTATTCCGTGGCAGACCTTTCACCATCGTCACCAAGAGGACAGCTGAGCATGGCGGAGCGCCGGGTCGTCATTGCCGCCGATCATCTGGGTCTGCCGCTCAAGGAGGCGGTCAAGGCGCATCTGGAGGCACAAGCGGTCGAGGTGGTCGATCTCGGCGTGAACGCGGTCGATCCCGTCGATTATCCGGATCTCGGCCGGGCGCTGGCCGAGCGGATCGCGGCGGGAGAGTTCGAGCGGGGCATTCTCGTCTGCGGTACGGGCGCCGGCATGGCGATCACCGCCAACAAGGTGCCGGGTGTGCGCGCGGTCTGTGTTGCCGACCCCTACACCGCCGAACGGGCGATCGCCTCGAACAATGCCCAGGTGATCACGCTGGGAGCGCAGATCACCGGCCCTGCCGTGGCCCAGATGCTGGTCGACATCTGGCTGAAGAACGAGTTCCAGCCGCAACGCTCCGGGGCAAAGGTCGCGAAGATCGACGCCCTGGATCGGGCCTATCGGCAAACGCACGGCTCGGCCGCCTGAGCGGTCATGGACAGCGTCCCCTTCGACACCGCCGAACAGCAGCGCACCCGAATTGCTTGGCTCTACTACGTCGAAGGGCTGACCCAGAGCGAGATCGCCGATCGGGTGGGGCTCAGCCGGGTCCGGGTCAATCGCGAGCTGGCGATCTGCCGCGAGCGCGGCATCGTGCAGATCCGCATCAACGCCAAACTGGCTCCCTGTGTCGCGCTGGAGCGCCAGTTGGTCGAGCGGTTCGGCCTCAAGGATGCGGTGGTGGTGCCGACGCCGGAGGGGCCGGGCCAGCTGCCGGCGGTGATCGGCATGGCAGCGGGGCAGTATGTCTCGGACCGGCTCACCGCCGGGATGAGCATCGGGGTCGCCTGGGGTCGGACGATGCTGGGCTCCTTGAAGGCGATCGAGCGGCGCACCGTCGAGGGCCTTTCGGTGGTCTCGCTGATCGGCGGGCTGACCCGGGCATCCGCCATCAACACCTACGAGACGGCGTCGCGCTTCGCCGATCTCTTCGGTGCCGATTGTTATTATCTGGCCGCGCCGACCTTCACCTCCTCGGCCGAGAGCCGGGCTATTTTCATCGAGCAGGCGGCGATCGGCGACGTGCTCGAGCGGGCGCGCAAGATCGACATCGCCCTGGTCAGCGTCGGCTCGATGGAGCCTGCCTCGACGATGCGCCGCCTGGCGCTGCTGACCGACGAGGAGGCGGAATCCTTGATTGCGGCGGGGGCGGTGGGTGACTGCCTCGCCCACTTCCTCGACGCCTCGGGCAAGCTGGTCGACCATCCGATCAATCAGCGGGTCATCGGCCTGGCGCCGCGTGAACTGGCGGGCGTGCCGACCTCGATCCTCGCCTCGGGCGGCCCGGCGAAGGCGGCGATCATCGAGGCCGTGGTCGAGGCCGGCTACATGAACGTGGTGATCACCGACGAGGCGAGTGCCCGGCGGCTGCTGGGCGACAGCGGGGAATAGGCCGAGGTGGCGGCCGACCCGGAGCGCGAGCTGATCGACTGGCTGATCGCTTGCGGTCTGGACAGCGCCGACGAACAGGCTCTGCTCGATGGGCTCTGCGCGCGGCTGAATGCGGCGGGGTTCGCCCTGACCCGTGCCTATATCGCGTCGCAGGTCCTGCACCCGTTGCACGATGCGCGCGGCTTCGTGTGGCAGGGCGGTGCTGCGACGCGCGAGGACTACACGGCCGGCCCGCAGCAACAGGCCAATTGGCAGAGCAGCCCGCTCTCCCATCTCGTCGACAACGACCTGCCGGAATTCCGGATACGTCTCGACGGCAGTCTCGCGCCCGATCGGTTCCCGCTGCTGCATCGACTGCGTGACGCGGGCGGGACGGATTATCTGGCCTTCGCCCGGCGCTTCGGGCGCGGCAGGAACTTCGGGGATACCAAAGGCGTGGTCAGTTCGTGGACCACCGATCGTCCCGGCGGGTTCGCGGATGCCGAGATCGGGCTGCTGCGCAACCTGGCCGCACCGTTGTCTCTGGCGTTCAAGACGATGGGGATGCTGGAGGCCGCCCGCACGTTGATGCGCACCTATCTCGGCGACGATGCCGGCGAACGGGTGCTCGCGGGCGAGATCCGGCGCGGCGAGGCGCAGGCGATCGACGCGGTGCTGTGGGCGAGTGACCTGCGCGGCTTCACCCGGCTGGCCGACACGACACCGGCACCGGTGTTGATGGGGTTGTTGAACGTCTATGCCGATCAGCTGGTGCGTGCGGTCCAGGCTGCGGGCGGCGATGTCTTGAAGTTCATGGGCGACGGCATTCTGGCGCTGTTTGCCGGCAGTGCGGCGGAGGATGCGGGCGATCGGGCGCTCCAGGCGGCGCTCGCCGCCAGAGTGGCGGTCGAGGCGTTGAACGCCGAGCGGACGGCGGCCGGATTGCCGATCACCGATTTCTGTCTCGGGTTGCATCGCGGCACCGTGCTCTACGGCAATATCGGCAGCGCGGAGCGGCTCGACTTCACCGTGATCGGACCCGCGGTCAACGAGGTGGCGAGGCTCGAGCAGATGTGCCGTTCGCTGGAGCAGCCGGTGGTCACCTCGGCGGCGTTCGCCGCGGCTTGCCGGGACGAGCGCCACAAGCTCGTCTCGCTCGGTCGCTACGCGCTCAAGGGCGTCGGCCGGGCCGAAGAGCTGTTCACCATCGATCCGGCACTGCCGGGCCGCTGAACAGGACTTGCGTCCACGGCGAAAGCCGCGATCCTGCTCGATGACCAGGTCGGGGGAGGAACAGACGATGGCTGAAACGGCGTGCGATCCCGAGGCGATTGTCGCAACGCTGCATGCGGCGGTGCTCGCGGACGTCCTCGACGGGCTCGGCTATCGCGAGCAGGCGATGCGCCCCTTCGTCCGGCCGCTCGACGACAGCCGCGTCCTGTTCGGCCGGGCGCGCACCGGGCTCTACATGCCGCGCTATCACGTCGAGCCCGGGCACGATCCCTACGCGGTCGAAATTGCCCTGGTCGACGACCTCGGGCCCGGTGACGTGGCGGTTTTCGCCTGTAACGGCCCGACCGAGCGGATCGCCCCTTGGGGCGAGCTCTTGTCGACCGCGGCGCGCTGCCGGGGCGCTGCCGGCTGTGTCACCGACGGGCTGGTGCGCGATGTGCGGCAGATCCGCGAGATGGGCTTTCCGGTCTTCGCCGGCGGCATCGGGCCGCTCGATTCGAAGGGCCGGGGGGAGATGATGGCGATGGACGTGCCGGTGGTCTGCGGCGGTGTCCGGATCGCACCGGGCGATCTCTTGTTCGGTGATGTCGACGGCGTGGTGGTGCTGCCGCAGGCGGTGGCCGACGAGGCGATCGCCCGCGCGTTCGCCAAGGTCACCGGTGAGGACCACGTTCGCGCCGCACTCCTCGAAGGCCGGAGTCTCGGCGAGGTGTTCCGCGAGCACGGCATTCTTTAGCGCGGTTTCCGTTCGCTCGAGCTACCTCCGACCGCTCCAGTCCCATGCTGTTGCGCATTTTCCGAGGCGCCGGCTGGTTCCGGCTCGCTTGAAAATGCGCTAGCCGGCGGCGTCGAGCTCTTCGAAGAGGCGGTCGAGGACCCGGGCGGCCGCCGGTGGATGCTGGACGGCGCGCGCGGCTTCGAGATTGGGGCTCGGATCGCCGACGACGATCAGGCCGACCAGGCCCAGCGCGTAGCTGGCGCCGCATTTGTGGCCGTAGACGCCGGGCTCGGTGAGGGTGACGTCCAACGTCTCGCCGACCTGACCCCACCAGCCCGACACGCCGGGCGGGTGCAGGCCGGCGATCAGCCGGCTGGCATAGACCTTGCCGGCAATTTGGAAGCGGACGGTATCACCCGGCTCGATAAAGGCGATGGGAGGATCGAAGCGGGGCAACCCGCTGTCCGAGTCCCTGACCACCGAGATGGTGTGGACCGCGCCGGCCATCGCGCCGCCGGGCGGCCAGCCAGCGACCAGGCCGAGAAGAAGCACAGCGACGAGGCGTATCATGCGCGGCAATGTCCGACAGTGGCAAGGGTCAGACCGTCAACATGCTCACGGCGCGGCCCCATGCCACGAACGGCTGATCACAACCGCGTGTGTCGAGCCGAATGTCGCATCCACGGTCATCCTCGCGGTGCCGCAGCGGTGCGGGGTGCGCGGCGGCACCCCGCGGGACGGGCGGCTCAGAGCGAGCCCATCAGCGCTGCCGTGTCGTTCATCCGGCAGGAGAAGCCCCACTCGTTGTCGTACCAAGTGGCGATACGGACGAGCTGGCCGTCGATCACCTTGGTCGACAGCAGGTCGACCGTGGAGCTCGCCGGCTGATGGTTGAAGTCGATCGAGACGAGCGGCTCGGTGCAAACGTCGAGCACACCGTGCAAGGGTCCGTTCGCCGCCTCGGTCAGCGCCTGGTTGATCTCCTCCACACTGGTGCTGCGGCCGGCGACGAAGGTGAGATCGACCATGCTGACGTTCTGGGTGGGGACGCGGATCGCGACTCCGTCGAGCTTGCCCTTGAGCTCGGGCAGGACCAGGCCCACGGCCTTGGCGGCACCGGTCGAGGTCGGGATCATCGAGGCGGTGGCGGCACGGGCGCGCCGGAGATCCTTGTGGAAGACGTCCAAGAGGCTCTGGTCGTTGGTGAAGGCGTGGATGGTGGTCATGTGGCCGCGGACGATGCCCACGGTCTCGTGCAGAACTTTGGCGGCGGGAGCGAGGCAGTTGGTGGTGCACGATGCATTGGAGACCACCTTGTGCTCGGCCACGAGGTCCTTGTGGTTGACGCCGTAGACGACGGTCAGGTCGGCGCCGTCGCCGGGGGCCGAGATCAGCACTTTCTTCGCACCGGCGTCGAGATGGGCTGCCGCCTTGTCGCGCGCGGTGAAGATGCCGGTGCATTCCATGACGATGTCGACACCGAGTTCACCCCAGGGCAGCTTGCCGACATCGCGCTCGGCGGTGACCTTGATCGGGCCGGTGCCGACATCGAGGGTGTCGCCCTCCATGGTCACCTTGCCCGGGTAGCGGCCGTGCACACTGTCGTAGCGCAAGAGATGCGCATTGGTCGCCGGCGGGGCGAGGTCGTTGATGCCGACCACCTGCACGTCGGTGCGGCCGTTCTCGGCGATGGCGCGAAGGACGTTGCGGCCGATGCGGCCGAAACCGTTGATGGCGACTTTCACGGTCATGGTCGTCTCTCCCTAGGTTGTTCTGGGCGGTGCTCAGGCACTGCCACGGGTTCGAACGAGGCCGCGCACGCGTTCGGCGACGGCGTTGGCGGTGATGCCGAAATGCGCGTAGAGCTTTTCGTAAGGGGCGCTGGCGCCGAAGCTGGTCATGCCCACCACGTGCGATTCGCTGGCCACGTAGCGGGTCCAGCCGAAGGGCGAGGCGGCCTCGACCGCGACGCGGGGGGCGGTGCCCAGCACCGAGGCCCGATAGCCCGGTCCTTGCCGCTCGAAGAGCTCCATGCAGGGCATCGCGACCACGGCCGTCGGCAGGCCTTCGGCGTCGAGTGCTGCCTTGGCGTCCATCGCGATCGCGACCTCGGAGCCGGTGGCGAGGATGGTCGCGGCCCGATCGCCTGCCGCTTCGGCCAGGACATAGGCACCGCGGGCCGCGAGGTTGTCCTCTTGCTGCTCCGTCCGCAGCAGCTCCAGATTCTGCCGGGTCAACGCCAGGATCGAAGGGCCGGTGCCGTGCTCGAGGGCGGCCTGCCAGCATTCCAGCGTCTCGACCGCATCGCAGGGGCGAAAGACGAGGCAATTGGGGATGGCGCGCAAGGACGCCAGCTGCTCGATCGGTTGATGCGTCGGGCCGTCTTCGCCGAGGCCGATCGAATCGTGGGTGGCGACCACGATTACCCGCTGGCGCATCAAGGCGGCGAGGCGGATCGCGGGCCTGGCGTAGTCGGTGAAGATCAGGAAGGTGCCACCGTAGGGGATGATGCCGCGGTGCAGCGCCATGCCGTTCATCGCCGCCACCATCGCGTGCTCGCGGATGCCGTAGTGGATGTGGCGGCCCTCGAAGTCGCCGGGCGACAGGCGCGGCGTGCTCTTCGTGTCGGTGTTGTTGGAACCGGTGAGATCGGCCGAGCCGCCGACCATCTCGGGGATGATCCTGGTCAAGAGTTCGAGCGCGTTCTGGCTCGCCTTTCTGGTCGCGACCTTGGGCTTGTCGGCGACCAGATCGCGCTTCATGGCGGCGACCGCGTCGCCCAGCCCCTCGGGCAGGTGGCCCTCGATGGTGCGCAGATAGGTCTCGCGCAGCGTCGCATCGGCGGCCTGCAGCCGGCCTTCCCAGGCCTCGCGCAAGGGCTCGCCGGCACTGCCCGCCGCGGCCCAGAGGGCGCGAATGTCGTCGGGGACGTGAAACGGCGGGTGCGACCAGCCGAGATTGGCGCGGGCACCGGCGATCTCGTCGGCGCCCAAGGGTGAGCCGTGGCTCGACGCCTTGCCGGCCTTGCTGGGCGCACCTTTGCCGATCACCGTCTTGCAGGCGATCAGGCTCGGCCGGGAGTCCGCCTCGGCTGCCTCGATCGCCTGGTCGATCTCGGCGGGATCGTGGCCGTCGACCGCCATGGTCTGCCAGCCATAGGCCTGAAAGCGCAGCAGCTGATCGTCGGAGCAGGAGAGCTCGGTCGGCCCGTCGATCGAAATGCCGTTGTCGTCGAACAGCACGATCAGCTTGCCGAGGCCGTAGTGGCCGGCGAGCGAGGCCGCCTCGTGGCTGATCCCCTCCATCAGATCGCCGTCGCTGGCGATCACCCAGGTGCGATGATCGACGAGGTCTCTGCCGTAGCGGGCGGCGAGCCAGCGTTCGGCCATCGCCATGCCGACCGCCGTGGCGAGGCCCTGGCCGAGCGGCCCGGTGGTCGTCTCGATCCCGGCGGCGTGGCCGTATTCCGGGTGACCCGCCGTCTTCGAGCCCAGCTGGCGAAAGCGCTTCAGCTCGTCGAGGGTCATGTCGGCGTAACCGGTCAGATGCAGGACGGCGTAGAGCAGCATCGAGCCGTGGCCGGCGGAGAGGACGAAGCGGTCGCGGTCGGGCCAGTCGGGATAGGCGGCCGAGAAGCGCAGATGCCGGGTGAACAGCACGGTGGCGACATCGGCCATGCCCATCGGCATGCCGGGATGGCCGGATTTCGCCTGCTCGACGGCGTCCATGGCGAGGGCGCGAAGGGCATTGGCGAGGTCGTCGTGACGCGATGCGAGGTCGGACATGGATTGTTCAGCTCGATTTCCGGGCGGCACCTGCCAGCCGTCTTCTGCCTCCGTGAGCGGCCTCGACGGCATCGCCGACCAGGACCACAAAAGGCGGGATGGTTATTCCAGAGTAGCGGGTCCGCCGCAACTCGCGATCGTGCTTCGGTCGCCCAGCGCCCGGCACCACCATCGCCCGCTGGGTGCGCAGCGCCCGGCACCACCATCGCCCGCTGGGTGCGCAGCGCCCGGCACCACCATCGCCTGTTGGGTGCGCAGCGCCCGGCACGACCATCGCCTGTTGGGTGCGCAGCGCCCGGCACGACCATCGATTGACGGATGGTGGAGGCTATGCCATCGAACGGGGACGGTTGGCCACGTCCTTCGAACGATTGGTGAATACCCGAGCCATGTCTGCCATCGATCAGGCCCAGGCGCGTCTCGATGCCGCTCTCGAACGGTTGGAGCGGGCGCTCGAAAGCCGGCGCAGCACCGACGACTCGTCCACGGATTCCGCCCTTGCCGCCGAGGTCGAAGGTCTGCGCAGCGAGTGCGAGAGTTTGCGCGAGCGGCTGAACGAGGCCGAGGCGCGGCACGCCAGGCTCAAGGCGGCGATGGCGGCGATGGGCAGCCGGCTCGATGCCGCGATCGGCGAGCTCGACGGCTTGATCGAGGCGAAGGCCGCCGAGTAGACGCTGCCATCCGCTGCAGGCGAAGGATGATCCGACCATGCCGACCTTGGACATCACCATCCACAACCGGCCCTACAGCGTGCATTGCGGCGAGGGCGAGGAGCTGCGCCTCAAGCGGCTGGCGAGCTATGTCGATGCGCGGGTGCGCGAGCAGGCCGCCGCGCACGGGCAGATCGGTGATCCGCGGCTCCTGGTCCTGACCAGCCTGTTGATCGCCGACGAACTCGACGACGCGCTTGCCGAGATCAAGCGCTTGCAGGCCGACGGCGCCAAGGCGAGTGCCGGCGACGATACGGCGACCGCAGCGTTGATCGAGCGTCTGGCCGAGCGGCTCGAGCAGCTTGCGGCTGCGGTCGAGACGGCCTAACTATCGTGTCAGCGGGGCTGCCCGGTTCGTCAGCGTCTTCTCAGCGCTCTGGGCCTATTGTGATCCTTCGGGAGCTGCCTCTGCCCGGGCCCTGGTCCGGGTATTGCGGCGCCCACCTGCTCAGCAGGACCCAGGGACCACGTCGACGGCAACGGCCAGGGTGGCTCCGCGACCGATGTCCGGCCGGGTTCGGCTGATGTCCGGCCCGATTGCCCCACGCCGGACGCACCCCGAAAAGCCGACGCTCGACGGGTCCGACTCGATCGCCGCGACCAAGCGGACGTTGCGCCGCGACTTCGTCGCGCGCCGGACGGCAATGGACGATGATGTTCGCCGCGATGCCAGCAAGCGGGCGCTGCTCAATCTCGTCGGTGCCCTGCCGCTCGAGCCTTCGAGCGTGGTCGCCGCCTTCTGGCCGATGCGCGGTGAGGTGGACACGCGGCCGCTGTTCGAAGCACTGGCGGCGCTGCGGATCGTCACCGCTCTGCCGCGGGTGGTGGGCAAGGCCGAAGCGCTGGCGTTTCATCGTTTTCGCCCCGGCGACGCGCTCCTCGAAGGGCGGCTGCGGGTGTTCGAGCCGGCGCCGTCGGCACCGCGTGTGCTGCCGACCATCGTTGTCGTGCCGATGGTCGCTTTCGATGCAGCGGGCTATCGGCTCGGCTACGGTGGCGGGTTCTACGATCGCACCCTGGCCGGCCTCCCGCCGGGTCACGTCGCCATTGGCCTCGCCCTCGAGGTCCAGCGGGCGAGCGCCTTGCCGTATGTCGCGACCGACGTGCGGCTCTCGACCATCGTCACCGAGACGGGCGTGCACCATTTTCCCGGCTGATCATCCCCACCCGCTTGCCGGAAAGGCCCGAGCTTGAAGATCCTCTTTGTCGGCGACATCGTCGGCCGCGCCGGCCGTGCCGTGGCCGCGGCCGAGCTGCCGGGCCTGCGCGAGCGGCTCGCCCTCGACGCGGTGATCGTCAACGCCGAGAACGCGGCCGGCGGCTTCGGGCTGACCGCGGCTATCGCCGATGATCTGTTCGCCGCCGGTGCCGACCTTCTGACGCTGGGCAATCATGCCTGGGACCAGCGCGAGCTCCTCGGTCACATCCAGAGCGAGCCGCGGATCATCCGCCCGCTCAACATGCAGCCCGGCACACCGGGCCAGGGGGTCGGCAGCTGTCGCACGGCGCGGGGGCGGCGGGTGGTCGTGCTGCAGGTGATGGGCCGGCTGTTCACCGGGCTCTACGGCGACCCCTTCGCGCATCTGGAGGCCGCTCTCGGGACCTGGTTCCTCGGTGGCAACGCCGATGCGATCGTCGTCGACGTGCATGCCGAGGCGACCAGCGAGAAGGCGGCGATCGGGCATTTCCTCGACGGTCGGGTATCGCTCGTGGTCGGCACCCACACCCACGTGCCGACTGCCGATCACCGGGTGCTGCCCGGTGGTACGGCCTATATCAGCGATGTCGGGATGACCGGCGACTACGACAGCGTGATCGGGATGGACAAGGCGATTTCGCTCGAGCGCTGGCGGTCCAGCGTGCCGGGACAGCGGCTGCAGCCGGCAGCCGGGGCAGCCACGTTCTGCGCCGTCCTCGTCACGACCGACCCGAAGACCGGTCTGGCTGTCGGCATCGAGCCGGTCAGGCTCGGTGGCGCTCTGGCGCCGGCACGTCCTGGGGCAGGTCCTGCGGCAGCGCCTGGCTGAACAGCGCCCGGTCGAGCTTTTCGGTGCGCAACAGATGCTCGACCAACTCGGCCAGTCTGCCGCCCTCCTCGTGCATCGCCTCGAGAAAGCGGCGCCGCTCCGCCTCGTCGATCTCGGGATGGTCGCGCAGGATCTCGGCGATCGACAGGATCGACGCCAGAGGGGTGCGCAGCTCGTGCTCCAACTCGTCCATGTTGCGCAGCGGACGGCCGAAGCTGGATTGCAGGTCCATGTCGATCCTCTCGCGTCCACCAGGGTGTGGCACCCTCGTGCTGCAATGCAATATGCAGTCGACAACTTAACATTCGGTTGCCGCGGGGGAAGGACATTTATCGGGCTGCGGCGTTTCATCGCTAACGCAATGGTTGAAGATTGGGCAATTGCTTATTGGCCGAGCACGATCCCTTCGCGGCGCGGATCGGCGGCCCCCTGCCAGCCGGCGGGTGTTCGGGCGATGACGTGCAAGCCACTGTTCATGTCGGCGATCGAGACGCTGTGCCCGAGCGTTTCGAGAGCTCTGGCCTGGTCGGCGACGTCGGTCTCGGCTTCGAGCGTCGTGTCGCCGTTGAGGTTGCTGAAGTGACCGAGCCGCAAGGCCGCGTCCACGTCCATCCCCCAGTCGAGCATTGCGACGATCGTCTTCGCCACATAGTTGATAATCCGGGCGCCGCCCGGCGAGCCCACCACGAGCACGGGCCTGCCCTGCTGGTCGAAGACGATGCTGGGGGCCATCGAGCTGCGCGGCCGCTTGCCGGGCTCGACCCTATTCGCGACCGGGATGCCGTCGATCTCGGGGCGAAAGGAGAAGTCGGTGAGCTCGTTGTTGAGCAGAAAGCCGCCGGTCATCAGCCGGCTGCCGAAGCCGGTCTCGATCGAGCTCGTCAGCGAGACGATGTTGCCGGCGGCATCGACGATCGAAAGATGGCTGGTGCCGTTCGAGGTTTCCCGGGTCTGTGGCGCCATGATCACGCCCTCGCGCCAGGGCGGGTTGCCGGCCTCGGCCTCTGGCATGGCGCTGGTGTGGTCGATCGCCTGAGCCCGCAGCATGAGGTAGCCGGGATCGAGCAGACCGGCTGCCGGCACCGGGACGAAATCCGCATCCGCCAGGTAGCGGGCGCGGTCGGCGAAGGCCAGCTTGGCGGCTTCGAGGAAGAAATGGATGCCCGGCACCGTGGGGCCGTGGCTCGCCATGTCGACATGCTCGAGCAGGCCGAGGATCTGGCCGACCGCGATGCCGCCCGAGGACGGCGGACCCATGCCGCAGACGGTGTGGCCGCGGTAGCCGGCACAGATCGGCTCGCGCTCGATGACCCGGTAGGCCTGCAGATCCGCCATGCTCAGGCCGCCGCCGGCTTCGCTCACGGTGGCGACCAGCGCCTCGCCGATGGCGCCTTCGTAGAACGGGGCACTGCCGGCTGCGGCGATCTCGCGCAGGGTGGCGGCGAAAGCGGGGTTGCGGAGAGTCGTGCCCTGGGCGAGTGGGGCTCCTTCTTCATCGAAGAAGTAGTCCCTTGTAGCTGCGAACCGGTCGAGGCCGCGCTCGGCCGCAGCGGCGATCGAGCCGGCGAGCCTGGGCGAGACGGGAAAGCCGGTCAGAGCGCGTTTCATCGCGGGCTCGAGCAACTCGGCCCAGGGGCGGCTGCCCCAGCGTTCGTGCATCGCCTCCAGCAGCAAGAGGGTGCCCGGAACGCCGACCGAGCGACCACCGATCACGGCGTCCCAAAAGCGCATCGGCGCGTCCGTATCGGGATCGAGAAAGAGGTCGGGCCCGGCGGTCAGCGGCGCCGTCTCGCGGGCATCGAAGCTGTGCAGGTTGCCGGCCGCGGCGTCCCAGTAGAGGAGAAAGCTGCCACCGCCGATGCCGGAGGATTGGGGCTCGACGAGGTTGAGCATGATCTGCGTCGCGATCATCGCGTCGATCGCATTGCCGCCTCGGGCGAGGACGGCTTGCCCCGCTTCGACGGCTGTCGGATGGGCGGCTGCCACCATGTAGCGCTCGGCCGTGGCGACAGCGCCGGCACCCCTGCCGATCGTCGCTTCGGGCTGGGCCGGGGCGTCGGCGAGGGCGGTCCCGGCGGCGAGGCCGATGGCGAGCGAGGCGACGACGTGGCGCATGGGTCTGTCCTTTCGGCTGCAGCGACCAGCCTAGGCCCGGCGCTTCGGCCGGCCAAGCATCGCTTGCGGCACTTCCGGTGGTCGGGCATCAAGGCGGCTACGCAGCTGGACCTTTCCTCTCGACCGGGACGCCGATGACCGAAGCGGGGAACTACCCCACGATCAAGATCGCGCGCGGCCACGACCGCCGGCAGAAGGCGGGCTCGCCCTGGCTCTTTTCCAACGAGCTCAAGCTCGACGATGCGGCCAGGGCGCTGCCGGCCGGCAGCCTCGTCCGCCTCATGGCGCCGACCGGCAAGATGGTGGGCGTGGCGCATTTCAACCCGCACTCGCTGATCGCCGCCCGGCTGTTGAGCCGCAACAAGGATGCGCGGATCGACGAGGCGTTTCTGGAGCGGCGGATCGCCCGGGCACTGGCCTTGCGCGACCGGCTCTACGAGCGGCCCTTCTACCGGCTGGTCCATGCCGAGGGCGACGGCCTGCCCGGTCTCGTGGTCGACCGCTACGGCGATCTCGTCGTGGTGCAACTCAATACGGCGGGGATGGCGGCGCTCGAGGCCGAGGTCACGGCGGCACTCCAGCGGGTGTTGCAGCCGGCGGCCATCCTCGCCCGCAACGATACGCCGGGGCGGGCGATGGAGGGGCTCGAGGACGAGGTGCGGGTTCTGGCGGGCCGAGTGCCCGAGCGGGTGACGGTCGAGGAGAACGGTCTCGTCTTCGTCACCGAACCCGCGGCGGCGCAGAAGACGGGCTGGTACTACGATCAGTCGATGAACCGGGCGTTCGCCGCACGGCTCGCCCGGGATGCCCGGGTGCTCGATCTCTATGCATGTGGCGGCGGCTTCGCGCTCACCTGTCTGGCAGGAGGGGCGAAAACGGCGCTGGCCATCGATCGGTCGGCGGCAATGCTCGCCCTGGCCGAGGCGTCGGCGGCAGGGCAGGGGGTGGCCGAGCGCTTCTCGACGCGGACGGCCGAAGTCTTCCCGGCGATCGCGGCACTCGTGGCCGAGAAGGCGCGGTTCGATCTGGTGATTGCCGACCCGCCGGCCTTCGTTCGGGCGAAAAAGGACCTGGCGGTGGGCTTGCGCGGCTATCGCAAGCTGGCGCGCGAGGCGGCGGGCATGGTCGCCGAGGCGGGTTTCCTGGTGATCGCCTGCTGCTCGCACAACGTCTCGGCGGAGGCTTTTCAGGCGGAGGTGACGGCCGGCATACGGGCAGCCGGGCGGGGTGCGCGTCACATCTATCAGGCCGGTGCGGCACCCGACCATCCGGTGCATCCGGCGCTGCCCGAGACGGCCTATTTGAAGTGTCTCGCCTTCGCCCTGGATTGAGCGGCAGGTAGAGGCGAATGGAGCTGCTCGGTTTATCAACTGAAGGTTGTTGATCGGTCTGACGGTTAGCAGTATAAGCTAATTTCAGGCGATCACTATCGAGCCGAGGTTGAGCCCTTGCAGCGTTTCTCTGCCGCCTTCGGCGCGTCGCGAACCGGCCCCGCCCCGCGTGGGCAGGCGCTGGTCGAATGCTTCGCCAAGCTCTGCGCCCAGCTCGAGCGGCCGCTGCCCGAGGCGGAGCTGCGCGATCTCGTGCGCGGCGGCGAGGCTGTGGACGCCGCCCTGTTGTCCCGGCTCGCCGATCGCCTGGGGCTCGACACCGAGGTGCTGCCGGTCACCGCGAAGCGGCTGCGCAAGCTCGAGCCGCCGTTCATCCTGATCAAGCCCGGCCAGCAGCAAGCCTGGCTGGTCCGCTCCAGGATCAGGGGGCAGCTGCTGCTCGTCGACCCCTTGAAGGGCGGGCAGACCAAACCGACCGCGGTCAAAGCCGCCACCCAACTCGGCGACAGCATCCTGCAGATCCGCCGCCGGGCACCCGCCACGGCCGACGGCCGCTCGCTCTGGCGGCAGGCAATCTGGCAGCGGCTGCGGCCGGTTTTCCTCGAGGTGGGCGTCGCCTCGGTCTGCATCAATCTGCTGGCGCTGGCCATGCCGCTCTTCATGATGACCGTCTACAACAAGGTCATCGGCCAGGGGGCGCTGGGCACGCTCGACGTGCTCGCCATCGGCATGGTCACGCTTTTCGGCTTCGAACTCCTGCTCAGATCGTTGCGCGGCTATGTGGTGAGCCATACGGGGGCCAAGCTCGACCTGGCCTTGTCGAGCGAAGTGGTCCACCACCTGCTGCGCCTGCCGTACCGGGTCTTCGAGGCGATGCCGGCGGGCCAGCTGATGGAGCGGTTGCGCCAGCTCGATCAGCTCAGGAGCTTTCTTTCCGGCAATCTGCCGCTCTTGCTCGTCGATTTCGCCTTCGTCGGCCTGTTCATCGCCGCCATCTTCTTCTTCAGCCCGCTGCTCGGCTGGGTGACGCTCGCGGCTCTGCCGCTGTTCATCGGCCTTTCGGCCTTGGCCCAGTTGCGCCAGAGCCGGCTGCAGCGGGCCAATTTCCGCGCCACCGCCAAGAAGTCCGCGGGCCTCGCCGAGACCGTGACCCAGGCGCTGACGGTCAAGGCACTGGGCCTCGAAGCGGAGATGCAGCGGCGCTTCGAGGACCGCCAGGTGGAGAGCGCCTGGGCGGGCTTTCGTGCGAGCCGGCTCGCCAACGGCGTGGCGTCCACCGGTCAGGTCTTCCAGCATCTGGTCAGCCTCGTGGTGATCTATCTCGGGGCGCGGATGATCGTGGCGGGCGAGCTCTCGATCGGCGCGCTGATCGCCTGCACCATCCTCTCGGCCCGGGCCCTGGCGCCGATGCGGCAGATCTTTTTCGCCTGGCACCAGTTGCAGCAGGCCAAGGAGGCCCTCGGCCGGCTGGCCGATCTCATGGCCGAGCGGCCGGAGCAGCCGAAGAACCCGTTGCCGCTGCCCAACCCCTTGCGCGGGCAGTTTCGCTTCGAGAACGTGAGCTTCAGCTACGATCCGGCGAAGCCGCCGGCGCTCGATGCACTCGATCTGGTGATCGAGCCCGGCAGCATGCTGGCCGTGGTAGGGCCGCCCGGCTCCGGCAAGAGTACCTTGGCCAAGCTTCTGGTCGGCCTCGAGCGGCCGGACCGCGGCCGGGTGCTGGTCGACGATGTCGACATCGCCAGGCTCGATCCCGCCGAATACCGCGCGCAGCTCGGCGTGGTGCCGCAGGAGATCCAGCTCTTTGCCGGCACGATCGCCGAGAATATCGGCATTGCCGCGGTCGACCGGTCGATGCAGCGGGTGGTCGCTGCCGCCAAGTTCGTCGGCATCCACGATGCCATCGAGCGGCTGCCGGACGGCTACGACACCGATCTCGGCGAGCGCGGGCACGGCCTGTCGCTCGGCCAGCGCCAGCTCCTCTGCATCGCCCGGGCGCTGGTCCGCAACCCGCGCCTCTTGGTCCTCGACGAGGCGACGAGTGCCCTCGATCTGGCCAGCGAGGCCTATCTCTTGCGCAACCTCGCGCGCGCCGGCAGCGGCCGGACGATCGTGATGATCACGCACCGGCTCTCGGTCATCGAGGCCTGCGACCGGGCGATCCTGCTCGAGCAGGGCCGGCTGGCGCTCGTCGGTCGGCCGGCCGAGGTGGTACGCCGCGCCCGCCGGCCGCTCGACGAAAGTGAGGCCACAGCATGACCCGCGAACCGCTCGTCCGTGATCGTTCCCCGCAGCGCCGGGAGATCGAGGAGCCGGCCGTCGATCGGGCACCGGCGGATATCCGGGCCCTTCTGGAGCGTCGGCGCTCGCCGGTGGCGGGCATCCTGATCGGCACGGTCGCTCTGCTCTTGACCGCGAGCCTGGGCTGGTCGGCCTGGGCGCGGATCGACGAGGTGGTGCTGGCGCGCGGCCAGGTGGAGCCCGCCGAGCGGGTGGTGCTGATCAACCATCCCAGAGGTGGCCGGGTCGCCAGCCTGGAGGTCACGGAAGGGCAGCGGGTCGAGGCCGGCGACGTGCTCTTGACCTTTGCGCCCGAGGTCGACGCCAAGCAGCAGGCCGAGTTGCGCGGCCGTTGGCAGGCGCGCGTCGCCGAGGTCGCGGTGCTCAAGGCCGAGATCGAGGACACGCCGCTGAGTGCTCCGGCCGAACTGGTCGCCGCTCGTCCGGATCTGGTGGCCCAGGCCGGGGAACGTCTCGCCGCCCGGCGCGAGGCCCGCGACGAGCGGCGGGCTGCCCTGCAGCGCAATGTCGAGGGGCATCGGGCCAGTCTCGCGACGGCCGAGGCCGAGGTGATCCGGCTCGAGGGCGGCAGCCGGCTGTTGACCCAGCAATTCGGGTCCGTGCGCGAGCTGACCGAACGAGGCCTCTACCCACGGCTGAAGATGGTCGAGATGGAGCGGCAGCTGACCGACGTCAAAGGGGAGCTCGCCAAGGCCCGTGCTTCGATCGCCACCGCCCGTGCAGCGCTGGGCGAGAGCCAGAGCCGGCAGTCCGGCTTCGACAGCGATTGGCGCCGCGGCTTGCTCGAGGATCTCAGCACCGCCATGGCCGAGCGTGACCAATTGGCCGAACAGCTGGGAGCACAGGATGCGGTGCTGCAGGAGCTGGTGCTGAAGGCACCGGCGAGCGGTGTCGTTCAGGAGCTGAAGCCGGCCATGGCCGGGCAGTCGATCGCCGCCAACGAGACCATCATGAAGCTGGTGCCGATGGGCGACGGCCTGGTGATCCAGGCGCTGGTGGACAACCCGGATATCGGCCGGGTGACCCCGGGCATGGCCGCCACGGTCAAGGTGCGGGCCTACGATTTCGCCCGCTTCGGCACGATCGAGGGGGCGGTGACGCAGATCAGTGCCGATGCGGTGGCCGGGACCGAACCCGGCGAGCTGCCGCGTTTTGCGGTCGAGGTGATGACGATCCGCGATCACCTGGGCCCGGACGGGACCTTGCCGGTGCTGCCGGGCATGGTGGTCGATGTCGAGCTCAGGGTCGGCGAGCGCTCGATTCTCTCCTATCTCACCGACACGCTGATCACGGTCAAGGATCGCGCTTTCAAGGAAGGCTGAGGCCAGCGGCTCTCAGCGGGTGCCGAAGTTCTGCTGCACGTTGCGCTTTTCGCCGGTCATCGCGACCACTTCGAAGGTGCCGTCGCTCATTCGGGCCAGCGTGAAGTCGCGCTCGGCGAAGCCCTGACAGCTGATCGAGCCGGTGAGCGGCAAGAGCTCGAAGTCCTGGCGCATCTGCTCGTCGCGCCAAAAATAGCGCACGCGCAGGACCATCTCCTCGTCGGTCTCCTCCAGCACGCTCGCCTGGGTGATCGAGCGGATCGCGGGTGCCGTGCACATGCCGCCCTCCTCGGTCGCCTTGTCCAGATAGAAGCGCTGCAGCTGCCACTGCAGCCCGGGGATGCCGGCGACCGGCGGGCCCTCCGTCGTGCAGGCGGCGAGCAGCAGGGCAACAACGAGAAAGCCGGTCGAGACGTAGGCGGTGCTGCGCATACTGCTTCCATTCGCCGCTCAGGCGGCGGCGCGGATCGCTGCTGCCGGCAGGCTCAAGCGAAATGTCGTGCCGTCCGCACCGGTTGCCAAGAGGGCGAGCTCGCCGCCGTGTGCTCGGGCGATCTCGCGGCTGATCGCGAGGCCGAGCCCGGTGCCGGCACTGTCGCCCGTCCGCGCGAAGGGTTGAAACAAGCGTTGTTGCACGGCCTCGGGCAGGCCGGGGCCGGTATCACCGATCTCCACCGTCACGCTCCGCCGGTCGTGCCGGCTCGCGAAGGTGAGAAGGCCACCGTCGGGCATCGCCTCGATCGCGTTCTTGGCCAAGTTCAAGAACAGCCGGTGCAGCTGGTCGGGGTCGCCGCGAACGATGCTGCCGGCGGCCACCGTGTTTTCGATGCGGGTCAGGGGCGGCGGCTGCAGGGCTGCCACCACCTCGTCGATCAGCTGACGCAGCTCGACCGAGGCGAGCCGTGGTCGCGGCGGTCGGCTCTTGGCGAAATCGAGTGCATCCTGGCAGAGGCGGATGGCCCGCTCCAGGGTCTGGATCAGCTTGGGGGCGACGGCGCGAACGGCGGGGTCGGCGCTCTGTTCGAGCCGATCGGAGACCAAGAGGGCCGTGGCGAGAATATTGCGCAGGTCGTGGTTCAGCTTGCTCACCGTCTCGCCCAGGGCGGCGAGGCGGGTTTTCTGGGCGAGTGCCTGGCGGAGATCATGGGTCATCGCCTCGAGCTCGCGATCGACGATACCGATCTCGTCGCTGCGCCCGAGCGCCGTGCCGTCGCGGCTCTGGTCCTCCGGCCGTTGGCGAAAGAGTGCCAGTTTGGCGGTGATCGTCGAGAGCGGGGTGACGATGAGCCGGCGCAGTGCCACGAACAGCATGGCGGCGACGATCAAGGACAAGACGAGCGAGAGGATCAGGATCCGCCACGCATAGTCGGTCATGGCGACATAGAGCGGCAGCTCGGTCAGCGTCACCTCGACCGTGGTGCCGCGCTCCATGGGCGAGGGCCCGACCACCCGGATCACCCGTTGCCCGCGATGGAGCAGCGTGAGCGCCGCATCGGCGACGAGCCGCGGCCAGCTGGTTTCGGCGACGTCGATCGTGGTGGTTGCCGGGGCCGCCATGCCGAGCTCGAGCACCGGCTCGTCGCGGATGATGGTGACCGAGAGCACGCCCGCGTGGGTCAAGAGCGCGTCCTCGATCGGCGGTGACGGGCGCTCGCTCGCGTAGCCGAGGCCGATGGTCGACAGATGCGCAGCGGCGATCCGGTCCTCGAGATAGACGAGGCGGAAACGGGCGATCGAGGGGACGAAGATCAAGATCTCGCCGAGCAACAGAAAGACGACGGTCAAGAGCAGGAGCCGCGCCGACAGCGACCGGCCGAACGGCGGGCGACTGCCGTTGCCGGTCACCGTCAGTGCGGTTGCGGCAAGCGCCGCCCCCTTGGAGCCTCACGGGCGGTCACGATCGGCAGGCGGGCGACGGGCATGGTCGTGGTCGTGCTCAGGAATCGCTGTCGTTCAAGGCCCAGTCATAGCGGTAGGCATCGATCGTCTCAACGTCGGCGAGGCGCGCGCTGGTCTCGTCTCTTGCGTAGCAGCGCAGATGCGCCAGGACGCCGGCATCGTCGCCGCCGAAGTCTGCCGCGAACCAGTCGTAGATGCTGGATGCGGTCAGTCGGTCCGGCAGAAATGGGTGCTCGACCATGGCGACGCCGCGCGGGTGGTTGACGTAAGCGTCCGCACCGGCTTCGAGCAGGGTTTCGCGGTTGGTCGCGGTGAACGGCTCGGTCTGCAGGTTCGGACAGCCGATCGAGGCGCAATTGACGGCGTAGTGGATGCGTGCGTCCTGCCAGATCGGCCGCAGGATGCGGTGCTCGATGTCGTCGAGCGAGAGCGCCTCGCCATTGACGGTGACGAGCTGCTTGCGCCAGGGGCCGCGGCTGAACAGGCCGGGTGAGAGGTCGATGTCGCGGATGCTGTCGACCGGGTAGTGCTCGACGACGACGAGCAGGGTGAGCGCGTTGTAGAAATTGATCCAGTAGGCCATCTGCTCGCTGCGGTTCAGGCCGTCCGGGTCGATCCTCTGCAGGTGGTCGACATAGGCCTCGAGGGCTCCCTGGTCGTTCGCTTTCAGGGCGGCGTAGCGCACGCGATTGATGCCGTCGGGATGCTGCGTCAGGTAGCGGTCGAGCAGCGTCGCGTAGGCGCTGTGGTCGACGGTCGTGGTCGAGGCCGGGTCGTGGGTCTGCCAGCGTGGCCAGAGGTCGGCTGCAGGTGCGGTGGCGGCAGGGCGCGGGGCGAAGGTCAGCGGTGCCGCTGCGATGGCGGCGAGGGCGGCCGGCAGCAGCAGGCGGGCGCGCATCGGCAGGTGGGCGCGCATCGGCAGGTGGGGTAGAAACGCGGGTTTCGGCATGGCGGGTCTCCAATCGGCCTTCGACGACGTTTTTGCCACCGGTCGTATCGACAGGGCTCGTTTGACAGGGCGGGGCTGCCCGCTTATGTGTGCGCTTCGGTCGGCGGCGCGCCGTCCGGCACGCGTGAACTTTTGCCGATAACGAGGATGTGACCCGTGAAGAGAACGTACCAGCCGAGCCGGCTCGTGCGCAAAAGGCGCCACGGCTTTCGCGCGCGCATGGCCACCGTCGGCGGCCGGCGCGTGATCCGCGCCCGCCGGGCGAAGGGCCGCAAGCGCCTGAGCGCTTGAGCGGCGCGCGGCTTCCATCTGACGCGTAACGACGTAGCCGGTGTCGATCTGCTCGCCCCTCTCGAGAAGCGTCGGGACTTCCTCAGATGCGCCCGCGGCTGCAAGGCCGTGCGCCGCTCGTTCGTCCTGCAGATGGCGGCGCAAATCGATGACACGCCCGCAGCAGCGGTGCGCGTCGGCTTCACCGCATCGCGCAAGGTGGGCAAGGCGGTACAGCGCAACCGCGCCAAGCGCCGGCTTCGCGCGGCGGCAAGAGCGGTCATGCCGGGGCGCGTGGTGCCGGGCTTCGACTACGTCCTCGTCGCGCGGGCCGCGGTGCTGACATGTCCCTACGCGGAGCTCGAGGCGGATCTGCGCTCGGCCTTGGCCGAGTTGGCGAAGCGCCGCCGGCGGGCGACGAGCGCGCCACCGCAACCCGCCTCTTGCGATCCGGCGGCCGTCTCCTCGACGGGCTCCTGAGCCGCCTTCTTCAGGGGCTCGTTCTCGTCTATCGTTATCTCGTTTCACCGGCCTTGCCGCACAGCTGTCGGTTCGCCCCCAGCTGTTCGCTCTACGCCCTCGAGGCGCTGCAGGTGCACGGTGCGCTCCGCGGCGGCTGGCTGGCGCTGCGCCGCCTGCTGCGCTGTCATCCCTGGGGGGGAGCCGGTTTCGATCCGGTGCCGCCCGCCCGCTGTCCCGCCCGGTGCAGGGCGACGCCACTGCACCGACCCCTTTCGTCAGACGCCTCGACATCGAACGGTCCGCCTTAATGACAGACCAGAAGAACCTCATCCTCGCCATCGTCTTCTCGGTCGGCATCATCCTGCTGTTTCAGGTGTTCTACGAGATGCCGCGGCTGCGCGAGCAGGAGCGCCTGCGCGAGATGCAGGAAGCCTCCGAGCAGCAGCAGGAGGCGGTGATCCGGCCGGCGCCGAGCGCCGAGGCGTTGCCGCCGGATGCCGAGGCCGTGGGCCGCGCGATCGATCCGGGCATCGGTCTCGATCCCGCGACGACGCGCGACGGCGCGCTCGAGCAGACGCCGCGCGTCACGATCGACAACGGCCGGGTGCACGGCTCGATCGCGCTGCAGGGCCTGCGCATCGACGACATCACGCTCGCCGACTACCGTCAGGTTCTCGCCCCCGACGCGCCCGAGGTCGAGCTCTTCAATCCGGTCGGCACGACCGCACCTTACTTTGCCGAGTTCGGCTGGGTCGCGACGGGCGGGGTCACGGTGCCCGATGCGGACACCGTCTGGGAGATCACGGGCGACCGCCTGAGCGCCGACGCATCGGTCGATTTTCGCTGGGACAACGGCGAAGGCTTGATCTTCCACAAGCGGATCAGCCTCGACGAAGACTTCATGTTCGAGATCGAGCGGTCGGTCGAGAACCGCAGCGGTGAGCCGGTCACGCTCTATCCCTACGGCCTCGTCAGCCGCTGGCCGACCCCGGACATCATGGGCTTTTTCATCCTGCACGAGGGGCCGATCGGGGTGCTCGGCGGCACTCTGAAGGAGATCGACTATTCGTCGCTGCGCGGCGGTGAGCCCGAGCGCTTCGAGAGTACCGGTGGCTGGCTCGGCTTCACCGACAAGTATTGGCTGGGGGCGCTGGTCCCCGACCAGGCCGAGACGCTGGAAGCCAACTTCCGCCACAACCTGCGGCAGGGCGAGGATCGCTACCAGGTCGACTATCTGGGGCAGGGCAGGGTCGTTCCGAACGGTGAACTGGTCACCGTCACCGACCGGCTGTTCGCCGGGGCGAAGGAGGTCCACCTCTTGGACGCCTACGCCGCCCGCTACGGCATTCCGCTCTTCGATCGTGCGGTCGACTTCGGCTGGTTCTACTTTCTGACCAAGCCGATTTTCCACGTGCTCACCTGGCTCTACGCCATCCTCGGCAATTACGGCCTCGCCATCCTGGCGCTGACCCTGATCGTCAAGATCCTCTTCTATCCGCTGGCCAACAAGTCCTACCGGTCGATGAGCCAGATGAAGAAGCTGCAGCCGGAGATGATCAAGCTGCGCGAGCGCTACGAGAACGACAAGCAGAAGATGCAGCAGGAGCTGATGGCGCTCTACAAGCGGGAGAAGGTCAACCCGCTCGCCGGCTGCCTGCCGATTCTGATCCAGATCCCGGTCTTCTTTGCGCTCTACAAGGTGCTGTTCGTCTCGATCGAGATGCGCCACGCGCCGTTCTTCGGCTGGATTCAGGATCTCTCGGCACCCGATCCGACCAGCATCTTCAACCTCTTCGGGCTCTTGCCGTTCGGCGTGCCGGGTTTCCTCATGATCGGTGTCTGGCCGATCCTGATGGGGCTGACGATGTGGCTGCAGTTCAAGCTCAACCCGCAACCCGCCGATCCCATCCAGGCCAAGGTGATGGCCTTCTTGCCGTTGATTTTCGTCTTTCTCTTCGCGACCTTCCCGGCCGGGCTGGTCATCTACTGGACGTGGAACAACATCCTGTCGATCGCCCAGCAATGGCTGATCATGAAACGCATGGGCGTGCAGATGGGCTGACCATGAAAGCACCCCTTGCCAGCGCCGAACGGGTTGTCCCGCTGTTCTCGGCTGCCGTGATCGAGCGGCGGATCGACGAACTGGCGGCCGAGATCAGGGCCACCGTGCCCGAGGACGTCACCGTGGTCGGGCTGTTGAAGGGCAGCTTCATGTTCGCGGCCGATCTGATCCGCGCCCTCGATCGGCACGGGGCACGGCCCTATGTCGAGTTCCTGCAGGTGAGCTCCTACGGGCTCGAGCAGGAGTCCAGCGGCCGGGTCAAGGTGATCGGCGGCATGCCGGAGACCGCCGCCGGCAAGGACGTGCTGCTGATCGACGACATCCAGGACACCGGCCGCACCCTCTCGTTCACGGCCGATTTGTTGCGCGGCCGGGGGGCGAAGCGGATCTGGAGTGCGGCCCTGCTCGACAAGCCGTCGCGGCGGATCGTGCCTTTTGAGGTCGACTTCATCGGCTTCGAGATCGAGGACGTGTTCGTCGTCGGCTACGGCATCGATTTCGCCGAGCGCTACCGGCATCTGCCGTTCATCGGCCGTGTCGAGCAGTTTTGAGGCGACGGCCGAGGCTGCCGCACGGGCCGAGGCGGCACGCCTTCTGTTCGCCCGTCCGCCGCGCTTCATGCTGGGTGTCGCCCGGCTCGACCAGCTGCCGGACGCTGCCGGGCCGGAGGTCGCGATCGCCGGCCGATCCAACGTCGGCAAGTCCAGCCTGATCAACGCGCTTACCGGGCGCTCCGATCTCGCCCGCACCTCCAACACGCCCGGCCGCACCCAGGAGCTCAACTATTTCGAACTCGACGGCAGGCTCAGGCTCGTCGATCTGCCGGGCTACGGCTATGCCAAGGCACCCAAGGCCAAGGTCGAGGCCTGGACCGAACTCGTCTTCGCCTTCCTGCGCGGCCGGCCGACGCTGCGGCTCGTGGTCCTGCTGGTCGATGCCCGGCACGGCTTCAAGCCCGCGGACGAGGCGGCGATGGCGCTGCTCGGCCAGGCCGCGGTACCCTTCGTCGTGGTGCTGACCAAGGCGGATCTCGTGAAAAAGGCCGAACTCGAGCAGCGGGTGGCGACGATGAAGGCCGTCCTCGCCAAGAAGCCTGCGGCCTGGCCCGAGGTCTTCACGACGAGCGCCAAGGAGCGGACGGGTCTGGACGCGTTGCGGGAGTTGCTGGCGGGTCTTCTCGAGCACGCCCGAGCCGAAGCGGGAGGGGAGTGATGGAAGTGAGGCCGGAGCCGGACGCGACCGAGAAGAGTGCGGTCGCCGATACGCTGATCGAAGCGCTGCCCTATATGCGCCGGCACCACGGTGCCACCTTCGTCATCAAGTACGGCGGCCATGCGATGGGCGAGGAGCACCTCGCCCGCGATTTCGCCCGCGACGTGGTGCTCCTGAAGCAGGTCGGCATCAACCCCGTGGTCGTCCACGGCGGCGGGCCGCAGATCAAGGCGATGCTCGACCGGCTGGCGATCAAGAGCGACTTCGTCGACGGGCTCAGGGTCACCGACGCGCCCACGGTCGAGGTCGTGGAAATGGTCCTCGCCGGCAAGATCAACAAGGAGATCGCCTCGGCCATCCAGGCCGCCGGCGGCAAGGCGGTCGGCATCTGCGGCAAGGACGCGCGGCTGATCACCGCCGAAAGGTTGACCCGCAAGCGGCGTGACCCGGAGAGCAATATCGAGGCGATGGTCGATCTCGGCTTCGTCGGCGAGCCCAAGCTGATCGACCCGAGCATCCTCGATCTCTTCACCAAGTCCGAGATCATACCGGTGATCGCCCCACTCGGTGCGGGACCGGCCGGCGAGACCTACAACATCAACGCCGATACCGCCGCCGGTGCGATCGCCGGGGCGCTGAAGGCTCGCCGGCTGCTGATGCTCACCGACGTCAAGGGCGTCCTCGACAAACAGGGCCAACTCCTCTCGATGCTCGGCCTCGACGAGGTCAGAGCCCTGATCGAGGACGGCACCATCTCGGGCGGCATGATTCCCAAGGTCGAGACCTGCACCGCCGCCATCGAGGCCGGCGTCGGTGCCGCCACCATCCTCGACGGCCGCGTTCCGCACGCGCTCCTGCTCGAACTCTTCACCGAGCACGGCATCGGCACGCAGATTCGCGCGAGTTCGGCGCAGTAGGTAACAAAAAATGTGGGGAAGATGATCTTCCCCACGCCCCAACATTATTTGCGAGACAGCTCGGTATTCGGCGGTCGATTTCGCCTGCCGTTGCTTGCGAGGTGCCGGTCCAAACGACTGCCACAAAAAACGATGGGGCGTGGGGAAGATCATCTTCCCCACAGTTCTTTCCTGTCATCCGCGACCCCGATGCCGGCTCGGACGGCACATGCTCGGTTCGCCCGGGGCCGGCGCCGGCCTCACGGCTCGCTGACGCGCTCGTGAGAAGACGCGATTTGAAGAAGCGGGGGCATCGACCCTAGGTTCCGCTCGCAACAACGCAGCGAAGGAACTGCACCCCATGGTTCGCTCTACCCTCCTCGCCGGCGCCGTCTTGTTGGCGACGCCGGCCGCGGTCCTGGCCGGGCCGCAGTATGTCGACGAGACCGGCTTTGCGGTCAGCGGCTACGACCCGGTCGCCTTCTTCGACCTCGAGCAGGCGCCTGTGGGTCAGTCGCAACCGGCCGCCGTGCCCGGCCGGGCCGACGTCACCGCCGAATGGAACGGCGCCACCTGGGCCTTTGCCAGCGAGGCCAATCGCGACCGCTTTCTCGAAGATCCCGGCGCTTATGCGCCGGCCTATGACGGGCATTGCGCCTTCGGTATCGCCAAGGGCGGCAAGGTGCCGGCCAACCCCAATCTCTGGTCGATCGTCGACGGCACCCTCTACCTCAACCTCTCGCCGCCGGTGCAGGGCATGTGGTTCGACGAACTCGACGAGAACAGGCAGGCCGCCGAGGCCAATTGGCAGTCGCTCGAGACGGAGGCCGCCTCGGACGACACCTGGACGAGGCTCGATGCCAACGACGGTACCTACGAGATCCTCGCCCCCATCGAGGGGTGAGGCAACGGGCAGTCCGCCCCCTGAACGTCAACCTCGATCGAAAGGATTCACCGATGGCTGTGAAAATCACCGTCACCAGCACCATGGTCGCCGGCGCGGTCGCCGCGGCGATCGCCGGTGCCGGCACCCTCGCCGGCCCGGCACACGCCGCCAACGAGAAGTGCTACGGCATCTCGCTCGCCGGGCAGAACGACTGTGCTGCCGGCCCCGGGACCACCTGCGCCGGCACCTCCACCGTCGACTACCAGGGCAATGCCTGGACCTTGGTGCCCGAGGGCACCTGCGAGCACTACGGCGTCGCCGACGATCCCGAGTTCGAGCTGCCGGGTGACCGGGCCGGGTCTCTGGAGCCGCTGGAGCGCGACCTGCCGGCCTGAGGCGAAAGGCGGGGCGATGTCGTCTCCTCCATCGCCCCGCCCCCTTTGCGGAGACAGCGCCATGCGCACCACCATTCCGCCGGCGGCCGGTCTCGGCCTCAAGGCGCAGCATTACCACGAGATTCAAACGACCAGGCCCGCCGTCGGCTGGTTCGAGGTGCATCCCGAGAACTACATGGGGGAGGGCGGCCCGCCGCACCGGCATCTGGCGGCCATCCGCCGCGACTACCCGCTGTCGCTGCACGGCGTGGGGCTCTCGATCGGCGGCGACGGGCCGCTCGACGACGCGCATCTCGGCCGGCTGCAGGCGCTCGTCGAGCGGTACGAGCCGGGCCTCGTCTCCGAGCATCTGGCCTGGTCGACGCACGAGGGCGTGTTCTTCAACGACCTCTTGCCCTTGCCCTACACGGCGGCGACGCTCGCCCGGGTCGCGGCGCACATCGACCACGTCCAGGACGTGCTCGGCCGCCGCATCCTCCTGGAGAACCCGTCCTCCTATCTCGCCTTCGCGGCGAGTACGATGAGCGAAACAGCCTTCCTGGCCGAACTCGTCCGGCGCACCGGCTGCGGCCTCTTGCTCGACGTCAACAACGTCTTCGTCTCGGCCGCCAATCTCGGCTTCGGTCCCGAGGACTACATCGCCGATTTCCCGCTGCATGCGGTGCGCGAGATCCATCTCGGCGGTCACGGCCGAGAGGTCGACGGCCTCTTGATCGACGCCCACGACAGAGCGGTGGCCGATCCGGTCTGGGCGCTGTTTCGCCATGTTCTCGACCTCGTGGGCCCGCTGCCGAGCCTGGTCGAGTGGGACAACGACGTGCCCGAGTGGCCGGTGCTCTTCGCCGAGGCGCGGGCGGCACAGGCGCTGCTCGACGAAGCCATGGCGATGGACCCGCGGCATGCCCTGGCCGGGTGACATCGGCAGCGCCCTGCTCGCGCCGGAGCGGCCGGTGCCGTCCGGCATCGATCGGCCGGAGCGCTTCGCCGTCTACCGCAACAACGTGGTGGTCGGCCTGATCGAGGCGCTGGCCGCCGCCTATCCGGCGACCAAGGCGCTGGTCGGCGAGCGGTTCTTCAACGCCATGGCCGGGGTCCATGTCCGGGCGGAACCGCCGACGAGCCCGGTGCTGATCCTCTACGGTGCCGGCTTTGCGGCGTTCATCGAGGGTTTCGCACCGGCCCGGCGGCTGCCGTTTCTGGCGGACGTCGCCAGGCTCGAGCGGCTCTGGCTCGAGGCCTTCCACGGGGCCGAGGCAGCGCCGGTGCCGCTCGATGCCCTGGCCCGGTTGCCCGAGGCGGCCTTGGCCGAGGCGTGCCTCGCCCTGCATCCGACGGCAGGGCTCCTCGCCTCGCGCCATCCGGTGGCGGCACTCTGGGCCGCCGATACCGGCCGCGATACTCGTGACGCGGTCGACCTCGGGCGGGCGGAGACGGTCCTGGTGCTGCGCCCGCACGATCGGGTCGAGCTGCATCTGCTGGAGCCCGGCGAGGCCGCCTTCGTCGCTGCCTTGCGGGCAGGCCGGCCGCTGGGTGCGGCTGCCGAGGCTGCTCTTGCCGTCGCACCGGGCTTTCGGTTCGCCGCCGCCCTCGGTCGGATCTTCGCCGTCGGGGCGGTCACCGCCATCTCGATTCGCCAAGGATGCTCGAGCCATGATCGATGATCTCGTCGACCTCCACAGCCGTGTCTTTCACCGTCTCGAAGCCGCCCTCGACGGCTGGTTCATGGGTCTTTTCGCCCGCTTCGCCTTCGCCGGCGTGCTGCTGGTCTATTACTGGAATTCGGCGCTGACCAAGCTCGGCGACGGCCTCTTCGGCATCGTCCAGCTGACGCCCGGCGCCTATATCCAGATCGTGCCGGGGCCGATGGAGGCGGCCGGCTACGACCCGGGTGCGTTGGCGCTGCATCATCACCTGATCGTCTACGCCGGCACCTATGCCGAGTTCATCCTGCCGGCACTCGTCGTCCTCGGCCTCTTCACCCGCTTGGCGGCGCTCGGGATGATCGTCTTCGTCGCGGTCCAGAGCTATGTCGACATCGCCTTTCACGGTGCCGACGAGCAGACCATCGGCGCCCTCTTCGACCGCTTCTCCGACGCCGCGATCGTCGACCAGCGCACCCTCTGGCTGGTCCCCCTGGTCTATCTCGTGGTCAAGGGTGCGGGTGCGATCTCCCTCGATCACCTCCTCGGCCGGCGCTTCGGGGACCCCCTGGACGAGCCGGTGCCGGCCTGGCGGTAGGGGATTGATCCTCGACGCGTCTCGGTGGGAAAGCGAGGCGATAGATATCTTGATATCTATCTCGATCTGGACTCCTACCTGGAAGAGTGTGCGATTGGTAGGACGCCATGACCGATCGTACGACTAAGCTCTTCACGACCGGCCGCAGCCAAGCGGTTCGGCTGCCTCTCGAATCTCGCTTCCAGGGCAAGGAGGTCTTCATCTGCCGTGATCCCGAGACCGGCGAGGCATCCTATCCGAACGGCCGACGACCTGGGACAGACTCTTTGCCCTTTACGTGGAAGACGATGTGCCCGACGACTTCATGGTTCTGAAGGATCGCGAGCAGCAGCGCGGTACGCTGCACCAGATTGCCTCATTCCGAGGGACCACCTCGTAAGATCGAGTCGAGATCGGGCGGGGGCTGGTCGGCATCTTGGATGAGCGTTTGAGACCAGAGGATCGCGTGGGCATAGACGGCAGAACAGGAGATATCCCCCTCTTCGTCGCGAAACCAGTGCGTTGCGTCGGGCAGCAGTCCGTGAGGCAGCGGATGGCGCGCGAACGGATTGTGGAAAATCTCAAGCTCAGCCGACCAGGGCTCAGAGCCTTGCGGCCAAAGACCTCGGTACTCGTCGCTGGTGATGTCAAGGCAGAACGGAATGCCCTTTAGGGCTCCTGGTCGGCGATCAAAGAACTCGCCGATCCGCGTATAGCGGAGGCCGAGCGGCGCGGCGCTCGCCGAGATCACCACCCGGTTCAGCTTGGCGATCGAGCAGGCGTTCGAAAAGATGACTGCCGACAAACCCGCTTGCCGGTCGTCCGCGAAGAGGCCGGCTGGGAAGGCGGACGGGCCGAGCAGTAGCGAGGCTCGCTGGCTCATGGCCTGCTGACGCCCGTCGATCTCGACGACGTTTGCTTGCAGGCCGTAGAGATAACCGATCAAAGCTTCGCGGCTCCAGATCATCGAGCCTGAGGCTTGAAAGTCTGCCAGAGCAATCACGAAAGGATGTCCGGCCACGTGCCCTAGCTGGTCATAGCGACGCTCCAGCTTGTTCCCAAGCGTCTTCGCGAAGCGCAACGCTGCCGGCCCTAGAAACGACTCCTCCCTACTCTTGGGTGCCGGTGTGCGTGGTGCGTTCACGTGGTTGTAGGGCACCGGCGGATTGGCAGTGACGGCCTCCACCCATGCCACGCCGCCGAGCCGGTTCTCGATGCGGAAGTCAGGAGACTCCTTCGGCTGAGAGACCAGCAGTCCCTGCTCCCTGAACGACGCCAGGAGCTGAGCCTCCCATAGGCGGGTGTGAAAGTTGGTCGTCTGGCAGTCGCCAGCCCAGTTCCGATCCGGCTTTGGCATGGCCATGTAGAGCTGGTTTAGGACCCAAGCCGCCGGGTGATGCGAGGGCGTTGTCAGGAGGTTAAACGCGTCCGAGGCCTGCCGGTCCTCAAGGTCGTGGAGCGCGGGTCGCGCAGGGGTGCCCGGCGGGAGAGGCTCCGGAGGCTGACCGTCACGCAGGAGAAAAGTTAGCTTGGCCTGCGCGTCGAGGCTGGACGTCTGCTCCGTCTCCTCACCCACCAGGGTCCAAACACCATCCACCCGCCTGCGCATAACGATCAAACCGAACGTGCCGTCCGCGTCTCTGCGGGTGAGTGCGCCCCAGGACCGCCCGTCATCCGTTCCCCAAGCCTCGATCGGCAGCTGGGCGCCAAACCCATGCCCCCGCGGCAAAGACAGCGCGTACACGTCGAACAACCACTGGGGAAGCTCCATAACCGCCATACGTCACGCCTCTTCTTCACCTTTTCACGATATCGTCTCAGGCGCTTCAGTGTCACTCCCACTCGATCGTGCCGGGCGGCTTGCTGGTCACATCGTACGTCACCCGATTGATGCCGCTGACCTCGTTGACGATGCGGGTGGCGACCCGGGTGAGGAAGCTCGCCGCGAAGGGGTAGACGTCGGCGGTCATGCCGTCGGTGGAGGTGACGGCACGCAGCGCTGCCACCCACTCGTAGCTGCGGCCGTCGCCCATCACGCCCACGGTGCGGACCGGCAAAAGAACCGCGAAGGCCTGCCAGATCTCGTCGTAGAGGCCGGCTTTGCGGATTTCGTCGAGGTAGATCGCATCCGCCTGCTGCAGCACGGCGATGCGGTCGGGGGTGACCTCGCCGAGGATGCGCACGGCGAGGCCGGGGCCGGGAAAGGGGTGGCGGCCGACGAAGGAGGCCGGCAGGCCCAGTTCCTGGCCGAGCAAGCGCACCTCGTCCTTGAACAGCTCGCGCAAGGGTTCGACCAGACCCATGCGCATCCGTTCGGGCAGCCCGCCGACATTGTGGTGCGATTTGATGGTGACCGACGGGCCCTTGAAGGAGACGCTCTCGATCACGTCCGGGTAGAGCGTGCCCTGCGCGAGGAAGTCGGCACCCCCCAGCTTCTCGGCCTCGGCCTCGAAGACGTCGATGAACGTCTTGCCGATCGTTTTGCGCTTCTGCTCCGGGTCGTCGATGCCGTGCAACGCCTCCAGAAACGTCGGGCCGGCATCGACCAGGACGAGAGGGATGTTGAAATGGCCGCGGAAGAGCTCGACCACCTGGCTCGCCTCGTCCTTGCGCAGCAGACCCGTGTCGACCAGCACGCAGGTGAGCTGATCGCCCACCGCCTCGTGGACGAGCAGCGCGGTGACCGCCGAGTCGACCCCGCCCGAGAGACCGCAGATCACCCGGCCGCCGCCGACCTTGGCGCGGATGCCGGCAATGGCCTCGTCGCGATAGGCGGCCATCGTCCAGTCGCCGGTGAGCCCGGCGATGCCACGCGTGAAGTTCTCGAGCAGGGCACCACCGATCTCGGTGTGCATCACCTCGGGGTGGAACTGCAGACCGTAGAAGCGGCGGTGCTCGTCGGCGATCGCGGCGAAGGGTGAGCCCGGGCTCGTCGCCAAGGTGACGAAGCCGGGGGGCAGGCGGGCCACCTTGTCGCCGTGGCTCATCCAGACCTGCGCCTTGGCGCCGGGGGTCATGATCCCGTCGAAGAGCGGCGAGGGATAGACCAGCTCGATCTCCGCCCGGCCGAACTCGCGGATCGTCCCCTTGACGACCGAGCCACCGAGATTGGCGACCATGGTCTGCTCGCCGTAGCAGATGCCGAGCACCGGCACAGCCAGCTCGAAGACCAGGGACGGCGCCTTCGGGCTCACCGCATCGGTGGTCGAGGCGGGGCCACCCGAGAGGATCACCGCCTTGGGCGCAAAATCGCGGATCGCGGCCTCGTCCACCGTGCAGGGCAGGATCTCGCAATAGACGCTGAGCTCGCGCAGCCGCCGGGCGATCAGCTGGGTGAATTGCGAGCCGAAGTCGAGGATCAGGACTTTCTCGTGCATGGCCCTTGCGCATAGAGCAATCAGGCCGGCCGTGCTATATGCCAACCGCCGCGGGCGTGGTGGAATTGGTAGACACGCAGGATTTAGGTTCCTGTGGCGCAAGCCGTGGGGGTTCAAGTCCCTCCGCCCGCACCAGTCTCGCCCTGCGATTGTCCGATCTCGGCGGTCGAGCTATTGAAGGTAGGGGCTCGGCGGCTGAGCTATCGAAGGTAGGGGAGAGTGTAGTGAGCCGTGCAGCGTGACGGCGGTGGTGTCGAGGTCCGTCGTCAGCCCCGGTTTCGGGCTCGACTCCACCGGGAAACCCGCGGCTCGCGGAAAGGATGCATGGGCACGAAACGGGTGGGTCTGGTCGTCGCATTGGCCTTCGGGCTCGCCCGGGCGGAAGCGGCACCACTGACCATCGCCGCGGTGGATTCGCCCGAGACCAGGGCGATCGAAGCCCTGTCGGCGGAGTGGGAAGCGGTCTCCGGCCACAAGCTCGAGTGGCAGTTCATCGACGCGCTGCCGATCACCCGATGGCGCACCGCCGACCAACTCGCCGCGCTGGGCCGGTTCGACGTGGTCACGCTGGATGCGGCGACGATCCGCGAATGGGGTGCCGATGGACGGTTGCTGCCGCTGCCGGCGGGCGACGACCGGAACGTCGACGGTCCCATGTGGGCCGGCCAATCGGCTGGGGGTGCGTTCTACGGGGTGCCCTATGCTGCCGAGACGGCGCTGACCTATTATGCCGTCGGCCTGTTCGACGCGCTGGGGCTGGCCATGCCGACCGCGCCGACGCTCGCGGAGCTGTCGGCGATTGCCGCGGCTCTGGAAGCGGCCGACATCGACGGCTCGAGCCTGTGCCTCGCTGCCGGCAACGCCGAGGACAGCCTCGCCGTCCTCACCCTTCTCGCGCACGCGCTGGGCGATGCGGAACTCGACCATCCCGACCGCCTCGCCGACCCCGAGGGAAACTGGCGCACGGCATTGGCGCTCTATCGGGATCTCGGGCGCACCCGGCAGCCGTCGGAGCTGACAACCGCCGACGCGGCGACGGTCGCCCGCCGTTTCGCTGACGGAGAGTGTGCCGTCTGGATAGCCGGCAGTCGTTGGATGGGTCCGTTGGGCGCGCTGCTGGGGCCGGACCGAGCCGATGCACTCGGCGTGGCCCTGGCGCCGGGGCGACCGAGCGACGGCAGTGTCGGTTGGTTGCACGCCATGAGCTTTGCGATCCCACGGGATACGGCGCAGCGCGATGCGGCGATGGACTTCGTCGCATGGGCGAGCGCTCCCGAACTGGCCCAGCGTGCCGTCGCCGTGGACCGCGGGGCCTCGGGGATCGTGGCTGCGCGTGCCGGCAACGAAGGGGCGTTGAAAGAGCAGTCACTGCCGGCCGCCTTCGCTCGCTTGCTCGAGGCCATGCGACATGCGGTGCCGGCTGGCCTCGACGCGCTGCCGGCGCTGTCGGGCGACGACCGCGCGGCTATCGCCGGGCTTCTCGGCGGGACGATCGTGGACGTCGTGGCGGGTAGGGTCGAGATCGATGCCGGTCTCGATGCGATGGCGAGTGCCTCGGCCGGCGTCGTCGAGTTGCCGCTGACCCGCAATCTCGGACCGTCCCTTGCTTCGGTCAGGGCAGCGCGCCTGTTCGCCGGACCGGGCCAATTCCCACCAAAGAACTTCGCGGCCTATGGGATCGTGGCGTTCCCGGAAGAAGCGACCAGCGCCGACCGCGCGCGACACGAGATGCTGTGCGAGGCCTATACGGCGGCACTTCTCCCCTCCGACATTCTCGCCGAGCGGTTGAATGTGCCGCCCGAACGGCAGATGGTGACGGTTTGGCCGATCGACGACGACGAAATCGCCAGCCGCTTGGACAGCCGCGAGATCGACGAGCCGTGTACCGCCGCGGTCGAGCGCTACGATCTGGTAACGGCACAGCTGTCGATCGCCGAGGCCGGCCCGGAGCGAATCGGCCGGATCGGCCGTGGGCCCTATCTGCTCGCCTGGTCGCCGACCACCGCCAAGGGTGCTCCGGATGCCGTCGTGCTGATCGCCGACTTGTCGAACGTGACCTTGCCGGAGCATGCGCGCGATGTTTTCCGCATCTGGCGCCGCGACATCGAAAGCAATCCCGCGTTGTGGAACCGGGGATGGGACGTCGAACGGTTGCGGGTCGAGATCCGGATGCTGGCGGATCGTTTCGGCGAGTCGCTCTTCGCCGTCCTCGGCATCTAGCGGTGCCCAAGCTCGCCGCGTTCCTCGGCGCATTCGGCCTGGCCGGTGTCGGGGCGATGCTGCTCGGGCTGGCTGCCGTCTGGTGGGTGGACCCGGCGACGGATGGCGGCGCAGCGCTGGTCTGGGTGGTCGGCTTCACGGTGAGCTACGCGCTCCTCGCGGTGCTGCGCAAGCTGCGCTCGCCCTGGCGGCATTCCGCTGCCGGGACACCCGGCGCCGAAGAACCGCAGAGTTCACCCTCGGCGATCGAGAATTCGGCGAGAACGGACCGGCCCGAGCCGCCGCCGCGGTGACGACATCGAGACACGGCGAACCGGCAGTGGCGGAGCCGAGTCGTGCCTTGCGCCGCGCGACCTCGGGCCCGGCGGCCGATCGAGCGCACCCGCTCAAGCTCGCCGGTCGGCGCGCGACGGTCGCGGCCGCCGCTGCCGATGCGGCCTTAACCCCTTGGCCTGCGTCACCGCTATGCTATACGGCTGCGCCAAGTCGCCGGCCGCCTCGTGCGGTGGCCAGCGCGGGACAGGTGTTTCCCGCTGAGGTAATTTTCCGGAAAAGAGACGTCGGACCGGGCTGGTGCCGGGGGCACCGCCGGGGTCGACGATGAAAGGCAAGGTCATGCAGGTCACCGAGGTTGCGGCCGAGGGTTTGAAGCGCGAGTACAAGGTCGTGGTCGCGGCCGACGAGATCGAAGGCAAGGTCGAGGCGCGGTTGAAGAAGCTCGCCAAGACCGCCAAGGTGCCGGGCTTTCGCCCGGGCAAGGTGCCGATCTCGCTGCTCAAGAAGCAGTACGGCCGGCAGGTGATGGGCGAGATCCTGGAGGAGGCCGTCGACGAGGGCTCGAAGCAGGCGATCACCGAAAACCAGCTCAAGCCCGCGCTCCGGCCGAAGATCGAGGTCACCAAGTTCGACGACGGCCAGGATCTCGAGTTCAAGATGGACGTCGAGGTGCTGCCCGAGGTGCCGGAGACGGACCTGAAGTCGATCAGCCTGACCCGCCAGGTGGTGGAGATCGAGGACAGCCGGGTCGAGGATGCGATCGCCAATGTCGCCAAGGCGAGGCGGCAGTTCGAGCCTTTGGCCGAGCCGCGGCCGGCGGCCGAGGGCGATCAGGTGACGCTCGATTTCGTGGGCTCGATCGACGGTGAGCCGTTCGAGGGCGGCAAGGCCGAGGGTTTCACCATCGTCATCGGCAGCGGGCAGATGATCCCGGGCTTCGAGACGGCACTCGTCGGCAAGTCGATCGGCGAGAAGGGCGAGATCGAGGCGACCTTCCCCGAGGATTACGGTCGCCCGGATCTGGCCGGCAAGACCGCGAGCTTCGCGATCGAGATCAAGGATATCCAGGCCGCGGCCGAGCGCCCGATCGACGACGCGTTCGCCGCGGAGCTGGGGGCCGAGTCGCTCGACGACTTGAAGGCCAAGATCAAGGAGCGCCTCGCCAGTGACTATCGCGGGATGGCCCGGCAGAAGGTCAAGCGGGCCCTCTTGGACGATCTCGCCGAGCGCTGCCGGTTCGGCGTGCCCGAGGGCATGGTCGACCTCGAGTTCAACGCGATCTGGAAGCAGCTCGAGGACGAGATGAAGCGGACCGAGAGCAGCTTCGAGAGCATGGGCCAGAGCGAGGAGGAGACCCGCAAGGAGTATCGCGACATCGCCGAGCGGCGGGTCCGGCTCGGCCTCGTCCTGTCCGACATCGGCATCAAGAACGAGGTCAAGGTCGAGGTCGCCGAGCTGCAGCAGGCGGTGATGGAGCAGGCGCGGCGCTATCCTGGTCAGGAAAAGGAGGTGTTCGAGTATTTCCGCGACACGCCGGCGGCGCTCGAGCAGCTGCGTGCCCCGATTTTCGAGGACAAGGTGGTGGATTTCATCCTCGAGCTCGCCGATGTCACCGACGAGGTGGTGAGCATCGAGGACCTCATGAAGGACCCGGACGAGGAGCAGCCCGCCGCCGCGGCCGACAACGCCGCGGCGGCCGAGACATCCGTTGCGGACGAGAAAGCCGCAGCGGCCGAGGAGGCGGCGCCGGCCGAGGCAGCTGACGCTGCAGCCGAGCCGAACAAGAAAAAAGGCAAGAAGGAGGCCGAGGCCTGATGGCGCGCAACGTTCCGACCCAATCGCAGCTTCTGGACCGGCTCGCCGGCGCGCCGCAGGCGGCTCTGGTGCCCATGGTGGTCGAGCAGACCAGCCGCGGCGAGCGCGCCTACGACATCTTCTCGCGGATGCTGAAGGAGCGGATCATCTTCGTCACCGGCGGCATCGAGGACCAGATCGCGTCGTTGATCGCGGCCCAGCTCTTGTTCTGCGAGGCGGAGAACCCGGAGAAGGACGTCTCCCTCTACATCAACTCGCCGGGTGGGCTGGTGACCTCGGGCCTCGCGATCTACGACACCATGCAGTACATCCGCTGCGACGTGGTCACCTTGTGCATCGGCCAGGCCGCCAGCATGGGCTCGCTGCTCCTGGCCGCCGGTGCCAAGGGCAAGCGTTTCTCGCTGCCCAATGCGCGGGTGATGACGCATCAGCCCTCGGGTGGCTATCAGGGGCAGGCCTCCGACATCGAGATCCATGCGCGGGAGATCCTCAACGTCAAGCGGCGCCTCAACGACATCTACGTGCAGCACACCGGCCGCACCATGGACGAAATCGACGAGAAGTTCGAGCGCGATACCTTCATGAGTGCCGAGGAGGCCAAGGCGTTCGGGATCGTCGACGACGTCGTCGCCCAACGCCCGACGGCGATTGCCGACAAGTAGTCGCGGCACGCGGGCGGGCGTCGCTTCGGGCAGCCGCCGCATCACACTCTCGACAACGACGCTTGCAACCCCATGTCCCACGTGGTTGGTTGGCGGTGGAGCGTGTCGGCGGCGCCGGCGATGCCGTGACGTGACGATTTCGGGCACCTGCGAGTGCGATCGTCGGGAGGTTGTGTCGCGCTGGCCGACCGGGTAGGGTGTCTCGAACTGACGCCGAATTCTGGCGATTGAGGTCCGATTGTCGATGAGCAAATCCAGCGGCGACTCCAAGAACACCCTCTACTGCTCGTTCTGCGGCAAGAGCCAGCACGAGGTGAGGAAGCTCATCGCCGGTCCCACGGTGTTCATCTGCGACGAATGCGTCGAACTCTGCATGGACATCATTCGCGAAGAGAACAAGAGTGCGATCGCCAAGAGCCGGTCGGGCGTGCCGACCCCGGCCGAGATCAACGAAGTGCTCGACGATTACGTGATCGGCCAGGACCACGCCAAACGCGTCCTGTCGGTGGCCGTGCACAATCACTACAAGCGGCTGGCGCACGGTTCCAAGGGCGGCGACGTCGAACTCGCCAAGTCCAACATCCTGCTGATCGGCCCGACCGGCTGCGGCAAGACGCTCTTGGCCCAGACCCTGGCGCGCACCCTCGACGTGCCGTTCACCATGGCCGATGCGACGACGCTGACCGAGGCCGGCTATGTCGGCGAGGATGTCGAGAACATCATTCTCAAGCTGCTGCAGTCGGCCGACTACAATGTCGAGCGGGCGCAGCGCGGCATCGTCTATATCGACGAGGTCGACAAGATCAGCCGCAAGTCCGAGAACCCCTCGATCACCCGTGACGTCTCGGGCGAAGGGGTGCAGCAGGCCCTTTTGAAGATCATCGAGGGCACGGTGGCGAGCGTGCCGCCGCAGGGCGGGCGCAAGCACCCGCAACAGGAATTCCTGCAGGTCGACACGACCAACATCCTGTTCATCTGCGGCGGTGCCTTCGCCGGTCTCGAGAAGCTGATCGAGCAGCGGGGCAAGCCGCGCTCGATGGGCTTCGGCGCCACGGTCGCAGGTCCCGACGATCGGCGGTCCGGCGAGGTGCTGCGCGAGGTCGAGCCGGACGATCTCTTGAAGTTCGGGCTGATCCCCGAGTTCGTCGGGCGCATGCCGGTGGTGGCGACGCTCACCGATCTCGACATCGAAGCCCTCGTCCAGATTCTCAAAGAGCCGAAGAACGCCCTGGTCAAGCAGTACCAGAAGCTGTTCGAGATGGAGGACGTCAAGCTCACCTTCACCGACGATGCGCTGCGGGCGATCGCCCAGAAGGGCATCCAGCGGAAGACCGGGGCGCGCGGTCTGCGCTCGATCATGGAGGCCATTCTGCTCGAGACCATGTTCGACCTGCCGTCCTTGACCACGGTCGAGGAGGTGGTGGTCAACAAGGAGGTGGTGGAGAACAACGCCAAGCCCTTGATGATCCACAACCAGCAACGTCAGGGCGACGTCGGCTCCGCATCTTGAGGTGCCGGGCGCCGGCATCGGGTCATGTCGTTCGGCCCGGCGCAGTTCGAATTTGACGCGCCGTCGCTTCGGTCGAAACCTCGCGGCGGCGGGGACATTGCCAGTGCCCACGGCAGGGTGGGCCGTCCCGCCGCCTTGAAAGCCCGGGTGTTTCGAGCCACCTCTTGGGCGGTAATCCGGTGCGGCGGCGGCGAGTCGTCGGCACCCCTGCGGTGAGGTCTAATGGTCGAGACACCCAAAACGACAATCTTCCCTGTTCTACCCCTGCGTGACATCGTCGTCTTTCCGCATATGATCGTTCCGCTTTTTGTCGGGCGCGAGAAGTCGATTGCGGCCCTCGAAGAGGTGATGAAGGAGGACAAACAGATCCTTCTTGTGGCCCAGAAGAATGCGAGCCAGGACGATCCCGGCCCCGACGACATCTACCGGGTCGGCACGGTCTCCAGTGTGCTGCAGTTGCTGAAACTGCCGGACGGCACGGTCAAGGTGCTGGTGGAAGGGACGGCGCGCGCCGACATCGAGGGCTTCGTCGACAACCCCCGGTTCTTTCAGGTGTCCGCCCGTGTGGTCGAGGACGCTTCGACCGACATGCGCGAGGTCGAGGCGCTGGCCCGGGCGGTGGTCACCCAGTTCGAGCAATACGTGAAGCTCAACAAGAAAGTGCCGCCCGAGGTTCTGGTCTCGCTGTCGCAGATCGAGGACCCGGGCAAGCTCGCCGACACGGTCTCCGCCCATCTCTCCTTGAAGATCGCCGACAAGCAGGACCTGCTCGAGACCGCGTCGCTCGGCGAACGGCTCGAACGGCTCTACGGCTTCATGGAGGGCGAGATCAGCGTTCTTCAGGTGGAAAAGCGCATCCGCTCGCGGGTCAAGCGCCAGATGGAGAAGACCCAGCGCGAGTACTACCTCAACGAGCAGATGAAGGCGATCCAGAAGGAGCTGGGGGAGCTCGAAGACGGCAAGGACGAGGCGTCGGAGCTCGAGGAGCGGATCAAGAAGACGCGCTTTTCCAAGGAAGCCCGCGACAAGGCCATGGCCGAGCTCAAGAAGCTCAGGACGATGAGCCCGATGTCGGCCGAGGCGACGGTCGTTCGCAACTATCTCGACTGGATGCTCTCGATCCCCTGGAAGAAGCGCTCGCGCGTCAAGAAGGACATCAAGCTGGCGCAGCAGGTGCTGGACGCCGACCATTACGGTCTGGAGAAGGTCAAGGAGCGGATCGTCGAGTACCTCGCGGTGCAGCAGCGGGTCGACAAGATGAAGGGGCCGATCCTCTGCCTCGTCGGCCCGCCGGGTGTGGGCAAGACCAGCCTCGGCAAGTCGCTGGCCAAGGCTACCGGCCGCAATTTCGTCCGTTTCTCACTGGGCGGGGTGCGCGACGAGGCGGAGATCCGCGGCCACCGGCGGACCTATATCGGTTCGCTGCCGGGCAAGATCATCCAGAGCATGAAGAAGGCGAAGACCTCGAACCCGCTCTTCATGCTCGACGAGATCGACAAGATGGGCTCGGACTTTCGCGGCGATCCGTCCTCGGCCCTGCTGGAGGTCCTGGATCCCGAGCAGAACGCGAACTTCAACGACCACTACCTCGAGGTCGACTACGACCTCTCGGACGTGATGTTCGTCTGCACGGCCAACACGCTGAGAATGCCGCAGCCGCTCTTGGATCGGATGGAGATCATTCGCCTCGCCGGCTACACCGAGGAGGAGAAGGTCGAAATCGCCAAGCGACATCTGCTCGATAAGCAGCGCAGCTCGCACGGGCTTTCCGAGCAGGAGTGGTCGATCACCGACGACGCCCTGGTCGATCTGATCCGCTACTACACGCGCGAGGCCGGGGTGCGTAATCTCGAGCGCGAGATCGCCAATCTGGCCCGAAAGGCGATCAAGGAGATCGTCGCCGGCGAGAAAAAGCAGGTGAAGGTCACCCGGCGCAATCTCGACAAGTATGCCGGCGTGCGCAAGTATCGCTTCGGCGAGGCCGAGCTCGAGGACCTGGTGGGGGTGACCACCGGCCTGGCCTGGACCGAGGTGGGCGGCGAGCTCTTGACCATCGAGTCGGTGCAGGTGCCGGGCAAGGGCAAGATGACGATCACCGGCAAGCTCGGCGACGTCATGCAGGAATCGGTGCAGGCGGCGAAGAGCTACGTCCGTTCGCGCTCGCGGCTCTTGGGGGTCGAACCGTCGCGGTTCGACACCACCGACATCCACATCCACGTGCCCGAAGGGGCGACGCCCAAGGACGGCCCCTCGGCCGGTGTGGCCATGGTGACCTCGATCGTCTCGGTGCTCACCAAGATCCCGGTCAAGGCGTCCGTCGCGATGACCGGCGAGGTGACGCTGCGCGGCCGCGTATTGCCGATCGGTGGGTTGAAGGAGAAGCTGCTGGCAGCACTGCGCGGCGGGATCGAGACCGTGTTGATCCCGAAGGAGAACGAGAAGGATCTGGCCGAGATTCCGGACAACGTGAAGAAGGGCCTGAAGATCCTCCCGGTCGGCAATGTCGACGAGGTGCTGCAGGTGGCGCTCAGCCGGGTGCCCGAGGCGCTGGCCGAGGAGGAACCGATCAGCCCCGAGATCGCAGCGCAGGCCAAGCCCGCGGCCGATCAGGCCCGCTTGCCGAACTGATTGTTCGAAAGTCTCGGGTGAAAGCCCGTCGGTCGTCGACCGCGCGGGCTTTCTTTTTGTCGTCGGGAGAAGACCGTTTCAGGCAGCGCTGCACAGGGCCGCCCGCACACACTCGTCGGCGCCGCGCTCGCCCGGCCTGCCCAGCCGTGCGCACGCGCCCGGCGCCCTGAGCGTTTTCCTCATGGCAAGGACCTCGACGAGCCGCCCGCCGGCGACTGCAACGGTCAGCGGATGCTCGATGGCGTAGCCGTGCCGGTTGAAGAAGCGGACGGCCATGCGGGTCGCGACGAGTCTGGCCCGTCGCTTGCCCAGAGCCAGCATCTCGGCCTCGATGGCATCCAGCAGCGCGCTGCCGATCCCCTGACGGGCGAGCCAGGGGGCCACATAGACGGCGCGAACACAGGCGGTATCGCGTCGCCGCTGTGCCGACGTGTCTGGCCCGAGGGGCATGGCCGAGTTGGCCGTGGCATGCTCGAGCCAGCCGCCCGAGCCCACGAGCTGGTCACCGAGCAGGGCCAGCTTGTAGCGCCCCTGCCGCAACAGCTCGGGCTGAAAGCTGCCGCTCCGGAGCACCCGCTCGAGCGTGGCGGGCGAGTAATGGCCGCGACCGAGCCGGCGCAGACTGGCCGCGTGCAGCTGGCGAATGGCCGGGATGTCGGCCGGTGTGGCGGCACGAAGAACGAGCGCGCTGGGCGTCATGATGTGGCACTCCCCGGAGCCTCGGCGTCGATGGCCGATCACGTCACCCGGTGTTTGCCGCACTGTCGCCGAAATGCGTGTGACCCGTATCACACGAGGCCGAGAATGACACTTTGTCGCAGCTGCGAGCTGCCTGCAAGACTGCATGCAGGCGCACGACGCGGCAGAGCGGCAACCGGACCCGTCGGCCGAGCGGCAGCGCATCGCCGACGGGCCGTCTGTCGGAGCTGGCCGGCCGGAGCCCTCAATAGGCGTTGCGGTGGACGAAGCCGACGAGCAGCGTCATCAGGATGATGCGGATATCGAAGGCGAGCGACCAGTTCTCGATATAGTGGAGGTCGTACTGCACCCGGCGCTCCATCTTGTCGAGCGTGTCGGTCTCGCCGCGCAGCCCGTTGACCTGCGCCCAGCCGGTGATCCCGGGCTTGACCTTGTGGCGGGCCAGATACTCGTCGATCAGCTTGGCGTATTGCTCGTTGTGCGCCACCGCATGCGGTCGCGGCCCGACGATCGACATCTCGCCGCGGACAACATTGATGAATTGCGGCAACTCGTCGAGGCTGGTCTTGCGCAGAATCCGGCCGAGCGGCGTGATCCGGTCGTCGTCCTTGGTCGCCTGGGCCACCGGCCCGCCCTCGTCGCTGCAGCGTTCGACATACATCGAGCGGAACTTGTAGACCTCGATGATCTCGTTGTTGAAGCCGTAGCGCTGCTGTTTGAAGAAGACGGGTCCCGGCGAGGTCAGCTTGATCGCCGCCGCGACCACCAGCATCAACGGCAGGATGAGCAAGAGGATCAATGAGGCCAGCACCCGGTCCTCGATCGTCTTGATGACACTGTCCCAGCCGGCGATCGGCTTCTCGAAGACGTTCAGCATCGGCACGCCGGCGATGTGCGACACGCCCCGATGCGGCAGATGAAAGCCGATCACGTCCGGGCAGAGGCGAATATCGGCGGGCAGGGTCTTCAGCTTCTTCAGCCAGCCGAGCAGCCGCTCCTCGGCCCCCCAGGGCAGCGCCACCACGACCTGATCGATGCGGTAGCGGCGGGCGAAGAGCAACAGGTCATCGACCGTGCCGAGCACCGGGAAGCCCGCGATGAAGTCCGGGATCCGGTCACGCCGGTCGTCGAACAGACCGATGATGTTGACGTGCCGCTCCTGCTGGCGGAGGTGCTCGATGAAGCGTTTGCCGTGCTCGCCCGCACCGATCACCGCGATGTTCAGGGTCAGCCGGCCCGCCCGATACCAGCGCAGGACCTGCAGCCGGGCGAGGGCGCGCACCACCGTCAGGCCGCAGAAACCGAACAGCAGCCACAGTGCCACCCAGGCGCGCGACACCTCGTCGAGCAGCCCGGCGGCGAAGCCGAGCATCAACAGGCTGGCGATGACCAGCGGCCAGGCGACCAGCAGCCGCCGCGCCTGCTCGACCAGGTTGGTCAGGTGCTGGAACTGGTAGAGGCCGGCGAGGTGGAAGACGTTGAGGGTGACGAGGCAGCCGATGGCGAGGCTGTAGATCTTGAAGATGTCGATATCGACGGCGCCGAACCGCGCATAATAGGCCGCGAGGCCGCTCGCCAGCACGATGACCACGTCGATCAGGCGCAACGAGCCGGTGATCAGGCTGGGCGCCAGCCAATCGCCGCTCTTCGGCCTCGGCTGTTGCTCGGTTTTCTCGGTCTGCTCGAGGAAAAGCTGCACGATACCCTGCCGTTCGTCCGCGGTCCGCTGGCTTGTCGGCGGTCGACCCACGTCCCGACCGCTGCCATCGGTTGTCGCACGCAAAGCTTACCGACCGGTTAACGCCGCAACACAAAAAAATCACGCATTAGTTGAATTTAATACTGCCACAGTCGCGCTTATGCCGCTTTTTGCAGACGCTGCAGGGTCATCGGCTGGGCAAAGCGGCGCTTGCCGTCGGCGGCGGCCTCGCCGAGAGTCCGAAATCGGCGAGTGATCTCCGCCGTGACGGCCCGCGCGCGCTCGGCGCGTGCCGGATCGGCGCGGGTAAAGCCGTCGATCAGCTCGGCCGGGGACGCGCACGCGACGACGGTCGAGAACCGCGCGGTCGAGAGCAGTTGCAACAAGCCCCGATCGGCCGCCGCCGCGAGCGCTCGTTGGGCTGCCCGCCGCACTTCGGTCTCGTCGTCGAGCGGTCGCAGGAGCTCGAAATAATCGCCCTCGGCCACCGGTTCGATGACGACGACCTCGCCCTTCGGGCGCAGCACGCGTGCTGTTTCGGCGAGAGCCGCGAGTTGCCGTGCCGGGGCGATGTGGTGCAGGCTGTTGCAGAAGAGCACGGCATCGACGCTGCCGTCGGCGAGCGGCAAATGCTCGGCGCACGCCGCGATCCAGCGGCCGGCCGGGGCCGGGCGGGCGGCATCGGCGAGGGCTGCGACGAGAAGATCGGCATGGGGCTCGATGCCGAACGCATCGAGACCGTCGCGCAGCAAGAGCCGGGTGACGGCACCGCTGCCGCAGCCGATATCGAGCACGCGGCGGCCGGACGCCGCCGTTGGCAGCGACAAAACGCCGCGCAGTATCTCCTTGGTGGTGGTCACGCCCAGGTCGAGGTTGTGGTGTTCACGGTTCGTCATGGCATCGTTGATCGGGCAATCCGGCGGCGTTGTCGAGCCCTCGACATGTTGGAGACGGCGCATTGCGCGGCACCACTCTCGTGATCATCGTTCTCGGCCTGCTGTTGGCCGTCGCCTCCGTCATCGGCTACTGGAGCTGGACAGCGCTCGCCGGGGTGGAGATCGGCTTTCACGGCTACATGGCGCTCGGGCTCGGGGCCGCCGTCACCATCCTGCTCTGGGTCGGCTTGATGCGCCTGGTCTTCTACAGCAGCCGGCGCGGCTACGACGACGAGGCCGGCCACGACTGACCGCGGCCGCCGAGGAAATCCCGGAGCAGCCTCGGCACCGTCGAGGGCGGCAGCGTGGCCCGTGGGCTGTCGTCGGCGAGTGCTGCTGCGATCACGGCCGGCAGATCCCGCGGGTCGCGGCAGAGGCGCAGTGGCAGGCAGCCGGCGAGGCGTTCGGCGAATGCCGTCTGGTCGTTGGCCGGATGGTCGGCGGTGGTCGACCCGCGGCGTGGCACGAGGATCAGCCGGCAGTCGGCGCGGAGCGCATCGCCGATCAGCCCCATCCCGGCATGGCAGACGGCGACCCGGCTCGCCCGCAGGCGCTCGGCGAGTTCGGCAGGTTCGAGAAAGCGCGCGTGGCCGAGGTGCCGCGGGACGACGCTCGAATGGCCGATCTGCGCGAAGCCCGGGACGGCGAGGCCGGCGGCGGCCCGGTCGGCCCCCTCGACCAGCGCGTCGAAGCCGTGCATGAAGGTGCCGACGCCGACGAAGATCACAGCAGTAGCCCCTCGGCGAGGACGGCCTCGGGAAAGCGCTTCAGGCGGTCCGGCCACTGGACGATGAAGAGATCGGCAACGGGGTAGACCAGCCGCCCGGCGAGGGTGGGCGCGGCACTGCCGGCGGTCTCGATGAACACGACCTGCGCGCCGAAGATCTTGGCCAGCAGCAGGATCGGGACGGCGACATCGGCACCCGTCGAGATCACCAGCTCCGGGCGCTCCCGGCGGAGAATCCAGAAGCTCTGCCAGGCGTTGCGCAGGCTGCGCCCGACCGAGCGGCGGGGGTGGCAGACGAGGTAGCGGCGGACGCCCGAGGGTGCCGGCCGGCCATCGTCGAAGGTGACGTGGAAAACGTCGGCGAAGGTGATCCCGGCCGTGGCCCGCTGGAGTTCCGCCCAGTGGCCACCGGGCGAGAAGGCGAGGCAGGTGCGGCGGGTCTCGTGCCAGAGCGGCGGTGCCGGGCGGGTCATCGAAGCCACACCAGTCGGCGGTTGGCGAAGCCGCGCTTCAACCGTCGCTCGCGGTCGAGGATGATGCCCAACGGCTCGCTCTGGTCGAAGCGGCGCAGCACGGCCGGGTGCTCGTAGGCGTAGACATCGAGCGGCAGGCCGCGGCAGGCGGCGAGCAAGCGCAGGCGCAGGAGATAGAGATTGGTGCGCAGCCAGCCGTCGAGCCCCGGAGGGAAGATCAGGCGGAGGTCGATATCGGCGCGCGCGCGCGGGGTCTCGACGCGGCTCACGGTGGAGCCGAGCAGGACCGCCTCGCCGAGCCAATCCTGCCGGGCCACGTCGTCGAGCAGGCCGGCGATCGCCCGGGCGAGACGGGCCGGCTCGCGCCGATAGCCGGGGCAGTAGCGGAGCACCACCCAGAGCTGGCCGTTGGCGAGGAAGTTGACGGTGTGGCCGATGGCGAGGCCGAGGGCCAATGCCGTGAGACCTCGGACCGCGAAGAGGCCGGCGACGAGTGCGGTGGCCAGCGCGGTCGCGGCCGCCAGCAGCAACAGGCGAAAGCCTAGTTCTTTCGGATCCATGCCGCGCATGCCCTGAAACAGCCAGTTGACGGCCAGGATGAAGAGGCAGTTGCGGCTCTCGAACAGCGCACGAGGCGCGTTGGCGCGAAACCGGAAGCTCTTGGCTTTGGGTTGCATCGGCAGGTCCTCGCACGGTAAGAAATCAACCTATAGTAGAGTTAGAGCGCGAGGTGTAGCGTGGATTTCGGCCATCGGTCGGCTTTTGCCACACGCGTGATGCAGGCCCTCTTGGCACTGACCATGGCCTCGCTGGCCTTCTCGGCGACGACCGTGTCGGCGCTCGGCCTCGGTGACGTGCGGATGGTGGTCTTTCTCGGCCTCTTCGCCTGTCTCGGCGTCGGTGCGGTCATGCTGGCCCCACGCTTTACCGCGCGGGACCGGATCGGCCCGCTGGTGGCCCTTTGGCTCCTCGTGATCGTGGCGGTCTTGTCGGAGACCGTGGTCCTCGGCCGTTCGGCTTCGCTCGTCGACTACAAGATCGCGCTGCCGATCCTCGCTCTTTTGGTCGCCCCCAACCTGCGTGCCGCCATGGGGGGGATCGATCTGACCCGGTTCGCGCTCGCTGCCGGTGGCTGCTACGTGCTGCTGACCGCAGGGCTCGCCGTCGCCTTGCCGTCCCTGGCGGTGCTGCGCAACGTCGCCGGCCATGTCCGGGTCGACATCACGGGCTCGGTCGTTCTGCATGCTGCCCTTTGTACGATCATCGCACTGGCGCTCGCCGCCGCTCTGCCGCGGGTGCCGACGATCGGGGCGCGGATCGGCATGGCACTCCTGCTCGGCGCTGCCTGCTGGATGGTGATGCTCACCGGTACGCGCAGCCCGCTGCTCACGATCTTGTTCTTCGTGGTCCTCTGGGCCGCGACCGGCAGGCTCGGCGATCTCGCCCGACCGCGGCTGCTGGGGGCCGCTCTGGTGGCCGTCTCGGCATTCCTGCTCATGTCCTTCCTGGCGAGCGACGCCATCTGGTCCAGGCTCGCCGATCTCGGGCAGGATCACTATTCCTCGGGCCGATGGCCCTCGATCCACCATTGGCTGGCCACGGCGGCGGGGCAGCCGTTCGGGCTCGGGATCGGTGCCGTCCGGACGACGCTGGAAGGCGGGCGGCCGGTGATCGCAGGCGGGAATCTGCTCGAATGGCCGCACAACGAGTTCGTCCGGTTCTTCGTCGAGGCCGGCGCGCTCGGGCTGATGCTGGTGCTGGTCGTCGTCGGCGAAGCGCTGCGGCGGGCGAGACGGCGGGCCCTGGTGACGGCGGACCCGGTCGAACGTGCGCTCGTCTTGGCGATCGCCGCGGATATGCTCGTTCAGTGTCTGCTGCAGAACTACTTCAACAGCGTCTATCATGCGACGGTGATGCTGCTGCTGCTCGGCATGCTGGCGGCCGAGGACGCCCCGGCCGACTGAGCCTCAAGCCGGCCGCGCGTGCACCTTGCGGCCGGCGACATAGGTGGCGGCCACCGCCCGATCGTCACCCATGGTCACGAGCGCGAACAGCCGCTCGTCGAGGGCGTCGGCGTCGAGCACTTCGAGGCGGTGGGCGAGGGCGGGGGTCGCAGCGGGCTCGAGCACCACGAGATCGGCGTGACTTTCCGGCTCGAGCGTGCCGATTTCGGCTTCGAGCCCGAGGGCTCGGGCATTGCCGAGCGTCATGGCGTAGAAGGCCTCGAACGCCGGCCAGTTCTGGCCCTGGAGTTGCAGCACCTTGTAGCCTTCGGCTGCGGTCCGCAGCAGCGAATAGGAGGTGCCGCCGCCGACATCGGTCGCCAGCGCGACGCGGACTTGTGCAGCGGGATCGCGCATGGCAGCGAGATCGAAGAGGCCCGAGCCGATGAAGAGATTCGAGGTCGGGCAGAAGACGGCCACACTGCCGGTCTCGCTCAGGCGCCGACGTTCGGCCGAACTCAGATGGATGCAATGGCCGAAGAGCGAGCGGCGGCCGAGGAGCCCGGCCCGGTCGTAGACGTCGAGATAGTCGCGGGCCTCGGGGAAGCGTTCGGCCACGGTGCGGATCTCCGCCCGGTTCTCCGAGAGATGGGTCTGCAGCCAGCAATCGGGATGCTCGGCGAGGAGCGCGCCGGCGGCTTCGAGCTGCGCCCGGCTCGAGGTCACGGCGAAGCGCGGGGTGACCGCGTAGCCGATGCGGCCCCGTCCGTGCCAGCGCGCGATCAGCGCTTGCGAGTCCCGGTAGCCGCTCTCGGCGGTGTCGCGGAGGCCGTCGGGCCCCTCGTCCATCATGATCTTTCCGGTCACGAGGCGCATGCCGTGGCGGTCGGCTGTGGCGCAGATCGCATCGACCGAAGCAGGATGGACGGTCGGGTAGACCACGGCCGTGGTGGTCCCGTTGCGGAACAGTTCACGCAGGAAGAAGGCGGCGGTCTCGGCACAGTAGGCGGGCTCGGCGAAGCGGCGCTCGGCCGGGAAGGTGTAGCGGTTCAGCCAGTCGAGGAGCTGTGCCCCGTAGGAGCCGATCACCCGGGTCTGGGCGTAGTGGATGTGCGGATCGATCAGGCCCGGCAGGATCAGCGCGTCCGGGTAGTGATCGACCGCGATCCGGGGCTCCAGCACCTCGGCCGCCGGGCCGACCGCCCGGATCACCTCGCCCTCGATGACCACGGCGCCATCCGGGATGTCACGAACGGCCGCCGCCCCCGCCGTCGCCGGGTCGTCCGTGAACCAGACGAGGCGGCCGCGGACGGCGTGGCGGGTCGGCTCGGACATCGGCGTCGCTCCAGGATCTCGGCCTTATCGTGTCGGCCGCTCGCATTCGCGGCAAGCGCGCAATACATGCACCGATCATGACGTCCTATCCGCCCGATCTCCTGCTGGGCCGCCTGCTCTATCGCGACGGGCTGATCCTCGTCGTCGACAAGCCGGCGGGGCTGCCGGTGCATGCCGGCCCCAAGGGCGGGCCGAACCTCGAGGACTATCTCGACGCCTTGCGCTTCGGCCTGCCGAACGCGCCGCATCTGGCACACCGGCTGGATCGCGACACCTCCGGCTGCCTGGTGCTCGGCCGCCACAAGAAAGCGCTGCGCCGGCTGGGTCGGCTCTTCGCCAGCGGCCAGGTCGAGAAGGTCTACTGGGCCGTGGTCGAGGGCCGGCCGGCCGAGCGGGAAGGGCGGATCGACCTGGCGCTACGCAAGCGCTCGACGCAGGCACGTGGCTGGTGGATGGAACCGGCGCCCGCTCGTGAGGGGCAGCTCGCGGTCACCGACTACCGGGTGCTGGCGGAAGGCGAGGCGTGCAGCCTGGTCGAATGCCGGCCACGCACCGGGCGGACGCATCAATTGCGGGTCCATCTCGCAGCACTCGGCCACCCGATCCGGGGCGATGCGGTCTACGGGATGCCGAGACCCGGCGAGGCGCTGCTGCTGCACGCCAAGCAACTCGGCCTGCCACTCTACCCGAGCCGGCCGCCGCTGGTGGTCGAGGCACCGTTGCCGGAGCGCTTCGCGGCCGCGCTGCCGGGCGAGCCGGTGCATGTCTAGGCGCTGAGCTCTTCCAGGAGGTCGACCCGGACGAAGAGCTGAGGGTGGTGCTCGAGCGCCTGGAGCAGGGTGCGATCGGCGGTCAGAAGCTGCAGATTGCGTTCGACCGCGAGTGCCAGATAGAGGCAGTCCTGGATCGGCCGGTCGATCTCGGCGGCGATGTCGAAGGCGGCGGCGATCAGTTGCCGGTCGGCTACCCAGCTGATCGGCAAGAGCTCCAGGTCGTCCAGGGCAGCGGCCGCCTTCTCGCGGTCGAGCTCGCCCCGACGCACCCGATACGCCAGCACCTCGGCACACTCGGCGGCGAGCCATTCCGGTGCCTGCAGGGCGTGGCGGTCGATCACCTGCAGCGCCCGCTCGCTGTCCGCCTCGGGGAGCAGGCACTTGAGCGCGATGGTGGGGTCGATGACGAGGCTCTGCACGACCGTCACGCCTCGGTCGCGGGCCAGCCGCTGCGGGCGCGGCGGACCATCTGCGCGCTGTCGGAGAACGTGTCGCCACGGCTCGGCTTGCGCCCGGCGAGCGACTGTCGCAAGCGCTCGGCGATGCCGTCGCGCGACGGCAGCACCGCGGCTTCGAGGATCCGGCGGGCTTCCTGCTCCATCGAATGACCGGAGGCGGCGGCCCGGTTCTTCAGGCCTTCGATGACGGCGGCATCGAGGCGGCGGATGGTGATCTGGCTCATCTTCGGCTCCGTTGGTGGCCCGACGACCCATTCTGCATGCACTGCTGTCAGAGATGGTGACGGTGCGGCCGTGCTGCAATCGGCGGTGGTCGAGCCTGCGACGGCATGGCGTCGGGCGGGGCTTTGTGGTGCGCTTGCCGATGCCGATACCTTGTGTTAATCGCCACTCGCCTTCGTCGGGTCGTCGGGCAGCGCATGACGCTTGCGCCGGCCGATGAGGCGAGCGGAAAAGGCCACCGCCGTGCGATCATCCCGTCGACACGGCCTTTGCGATTAGCCGGGGAAACACCAGTGCCCGCGACATCCGCCACAGCGAGCGGCTTGGCTCAGCGCTATGCCACGGCCTTGTTCGATCTGGCCAAGGAGCAGAAGAAGCTCGACCGGGTGCAGGCCGACCTCACCGGCTTCGTGCGGCTGATGGGCGAGAGTCCGGAGTTGAAGCGGCTGGTCGAGAGCCCGGTGATCAGCCGCGGCGACCAGGTCAGGGCGATCCAGGCGATAGCCGATCGTGCCGAAGTGGACGATCTGACCAAGCGGCTGCTGGGCCTCATGGCGTCGCACCGCCGGCTGTTCGCGCTGGCCCCCGTCGCCAAGGCCTACGCGCAGATGCTGGCGGCGGAGAAGGGCGAGGTCGCAGCGGAGGTGGTCTCGGCGGTACCGCTCGCGGCCGCTGATCTGGCCAAGCTCCAGAAGTCGATCGCCGGCTTCGTCGGCCAGGATGTGAACGTCGAGACCCGCGTCGATCCGGCATTGTTGGGCGGGCTGGTGGTGCGCGTCGGTTCGCGCATGCTCGATGTCTCGCTCCGCACCAAGCTCATGCAGCTCGAGCAGACCTTGAAGGGTCGCAGCAGCGGTGTCGCCGCGCGCGGCTCGGTATAGAACAGAGGAACCGGTTGATGGACATTCGTGCCGCCGAAATCTCGTCGATCCTCAAGGATCAGATCGCCAGCTTCGGTACGGAGGCGGAGATCGCCGAGGTCGGTCGGGTCATCTCGGTCGGTGACGGCATCGCCCGTGCCTACGGTCTCGACAAGGTCGAGGCCGGCGAGATGGTCGAGTTCGCAGACGGTACGCGCGGCATGGCGCTCAATCTCGAAGAGGACAATGTCGGCATCGTCATCTTCGGTCAGGACCGCAACATCAACGAGGGTGATACCGTCAAGCGGACCAAGTCGATCGTCGATACGCCGGTCGGCAAGGGGCTGCTCGGCCGGGTGGTCGACGCGCTCGGCAACCCGATCGACGGCAAGGGCCCGATCGATGCCGCCGAGCGGCGGGTCGTCGATGTCAAGGCACCCGGCATCATGCCCAGGAAGTCGGTGCACGAGCCGATGCAGACGGGCTTGAAGGCGATCGACGCCTTGATCCCGATCGGCCGCGGCCAGCGCGAGTTGATCATCGGTGACCGGCAGACCGGCAAGACGTCGATCGCGATCGACACCTTCATCAACCAGCGCCCCTACAACGAGGCGGCCGGCACCGACGAGCACAAGAAGCTCTACTGCATCTATGTCGCGATCGGCCAGAAGCGCTCATCGGTCGCCAAGCTGGTCAAGGTCCTGCAGGAGAACGGTGCGCTCGACTATTCGATCGTAGTGGCCGCCACCGCCTCCGATCCGGCCCCGATGCAATATCTTGCCCCCTACACGGCCTGCGCCATGGGCGAGTATTTCCGTGACAACGGCATGCATGCGCTCGTCGTCTACGACGACTTGACCAAGCAGGCGACAGCCTATCGCCAGATGTCGCTCCTGCTGCGCCGCCCGCCCGGCCGCGAGGCCTTTCCGGGCGACGTCTTCTACCTGCACTCGCGCCTCCTGGAGCGGGCCGCCAAGCTCAACGAGGAGTACGGGCGGGGCTCGCTCACCGCCCTGCCGATCGTCGAGACCCAGGCCAACGACGTTTCGGCCTTCATCCCGACCAACGTCATCTCGATCACCGACGGCCAGATCTTCCTCGAGACCGATCTCTTCTTCCAGGGCATTCGCCCGGCGGTGAATGTCGGCCTGTCGGTGAGCCGGGTGGGCTCGGCCGCGCAGACCAAGGCGATGAAGACGGTTGCCGGAAAGATCAAGCTCGAGCTCGCGCAATATCGCGAGATGGCCGCCTTCGCCCAGTTCGCCTCCGACCTCGATGCCGCCACCCAGCGGCTGCTGGCGCGCGGTGCGAGGCTCACCGAGCTCTTGAAGCAGGGCGAGCGCCAGCCGATGACCATGGAGGAGCAGGTCTCCGTCATCTTCGCCGGCGTGAACGGCTATCTCGACGGCATTCCGGTCGCCAAGGTCGGCCGCTACGAGGAGGAGCTCAAGGACGAGCTGGCCGAGAAGGGCCAGGCGATCCTGACGGCGGTGCGCGAGACCGGCAAGCTCGAGGGCGATACGGAAAAGCAGCTGCGCGAGCTGGTCGACAACTTTACCAACGCCTTCGCCTGACGCCGGGCAGGATCGTCGATGGCGACTCTCAAGGAACTCAAGGGCCGGATCTCCAGCGTCCAGCAAACGCGGAAGATCACCAGTGCGATGAAGCTGGTGGCCGCTTCGAAGCTGAAGCGGGCGCAGGAGCAGGCCGAGGCGTCGCGCCCGTTCGCCGAGCGGATGGCGGCGATGCTCGCCAATCTCTCCGCTGCGGTGCGCGACATGCCGGGGGCACCACCGTTGCTCGCCGGCACCGGCCAGGAGGAGAAGCATCTCATCGTGGTCGCGACCTCGGATCGCGGTCTTTGCGGCGGCTTCAACAGCTCGATCGTGCGCGGGGTGCGACGGCAGATCGGCGATCTCCTGGCGCAGGGCAAGTCGGTCAAGATCATCTGCATCGGCCGCAAGGGGCGCGACATCCTGCGCCGCGAGCACGGGCCATTGATCATCGAGTTCATCGACGGCATCGCCGGCAAGAACCGGATGGAGTTCGCCGATGCGCGGATGATCGCGCAGAAGATCCTCGATCTCTACGAGGCCGGCGAGTTCGATGTCTGCACGATCGCCTACAACACGTTCAAGTCGGTGGTGACCCAGGTGGTCACCCTGCAGCGGATCGTGCCCGTGCAGGCGCCGGCGACCGACACGGACGAGCCGGCGACGGTCGAGGGTGGGGCGATCTACGAGTTCGAGCCGGACGAGAACGAGATCCTGGGCGAGCTCTTGCCGCGCAATCTCGCCGTGCAGATTTTCGGCGCGCTGGTCGAGAACGCCGCGTCCGAGCAGGGGGCCCGGATGGCGGCGATGGACAACGCCACCCGCAATGCCGGCGAGATGATCAAGAAGCTGACGCTGCAATACAACCGGCAGCGGCAAGCGCAGATCACCAAGGAACTCATCGAAATCATCTCGGGTGCCGAGGCCACATAGGACGCGCGCCGCGCGGACGCCCCGGGTAGCAGGAGCTGGAGTATGAACGAGGCCGTAGCCAAGGGTAACATCGCCAAGGGGCACATCACCCGTGTCACCGGTGCCGTCGTCGACGTGCAGTTCGAGGGCGAGCTGCCGCCCATCTTGAATGCCCTGCACACCTCGAACGCCGGCAAGACCCTGGTGCTCGAGGTGGCCCAGCAGCTCGGCGAGGCGACGGTCCGCACGGTCGCCATGGACGGCACCGACGGCCTCACCCGCGGTCAGGAGGTGATCGACACCGGGGCGCCGATCACGGTGCCGGTCGGCCGCGAGACCCTGGGACGCATCCTCAACGTGATCGGCGAGCCGGTGGACGAGGCCGGCGACGTCGATGTCAAGGTCACCGCCCCCATCCACGCGCCGGCGCCCGAGTTCGTCGACCAGTCGACCGAGGCCGAGGTGCTGGCCACCGGGATCAAGGTCGTGGACCTGCTCACCCCTTACCCCAAGGGCGGCAAGATCGGCCTCTTCGGCGGTGCCGGGGTCGGCAAGACCGTCTTGATCATGGAGCTGATCAACAACATCGCCAAGGCGCACGGCGGCGTGTCGGTGTTCGCCGGGGTCGGCGAGCGGACCCGCGAGGGCAACGACCTCTATCACGAGATGGTCGATTCCGGCGTCATCGACGAGAAGGATCGCAGCAAGTCGAAGGTGGCGCTGGTCTACGGCCAGATGAACGAGCCGCCGGGCGCGCGCGCCCGCGTCGGGCTCACCGGGCTGACGCTCGCCGAATACTTCCGTGACCAGGAAGGCCAGGACGTGCTCTTCTTCGTCGACAACATTTTCCGCTTCACCCAGGCGGGCTCGGAAGTGTCGGCGCTGCTCGGGCGTATTCCCTCGGCCGTGGGTTACCAGCCGACGCTCGGCACCGACATGGGCGGCCTGCAGGAGCGGATCACCTCGACCACCAAGGGGTCGATCACCTCGGTACAGGCCATCTACGTCCCGGCCGACGACTTGACCGACCCAGCTCCGGCCACGGCCTTCTCGCACCTGGACGCGACGACCGTGCTCAGCCGCTCGATCGCCGAGCTCGGCATCTATCCCGCTGTGGATCCGCTGGACTCGACGTCGCGCATCCTGGAGCCGGCGGTGGTCGGCGAGGAGCACTACCGGGTCGCCCGCTCGGTGCAGGAGACGTTGCAGCGCTACAAGGCGCTGCAGGACATCATCGCCATTCTCGGCATGGACGAGCTCTCGGAAGAGGACAAGCTGGTCGTCGCCCGGGCGCGCAAGATCCAGCGCTTCCTCTCGCAGCCCTTCTTCGTCGCCGAGGTCTTCACCGGCAGCCCCGGCAAGCTCGTCTCGGTCGAGGACACGATCAAGGGCTTCAAGGGCATCGTCGCCGGCGACTACGACGATCTGCCGGAGGCCGCCTTCTACATGGTCGGCAATATCGACGAGGCGATCGAGAAGGCGAAGAAGCTCGCCGCCGAAGCGGCCTGAGCCGATGGCCGAGGGAGCGAGCGAGAAGGTCGCGTTCGAGCTCGTCTCACCCGAGCGGGTGCTGGCGAGCCTCGACGCCGACATGGTGGTGGTGCCCGGCGAAGAGGGTGATTTCGGTGTACTGGCGAATCACGCGCCGGTGCTCTCGTTGGTCCGCCCCGGCGTGATCGAGGTCTACGAGGGCAATGCCGTGAGCCAGCGGATCTTCATCGAGGGCGGCTTCGCCGAGGTGAACCCCAAGGGCTTGATCGTGCTCGCCGAGGCGGCCGAGCCCCTGGCGGAGCTCTCGCTCGACCGAGCCAAATCGAAGTTGCGCAATGCCGAGGACGACCTCGCCGATGCCAAGGCGCCGAGCGACGAGGAGCGCGAGCGCCTGGAAAAGGCGATCGAGGTCGCCAAGCTCAGGGTCGAGGTGGTCGAGACCTACGGCACGGCCGACTGAGCGGCCGCGAACTCTCGACCGGCCTCGGCGAGCAGCCGGCGCACGTAAGGGGCAAAGGAGCGGTTGGTCAGCAGCCGTAGCCGCGCCTGTTCGAGACAATCGAGGATGATCTCGGCCTTGCCGAACAGGGTTCGGGTCGCCTGCTCGGGGCCGAAGGCACCAGGGTGCAGGTCGAGCGGGCAGGCAGCAGCCAGCGTGTCGCGGACGGCGACACCTGCGAGTTCGATGGCGACCAGCCGGGCGGAGACGTCGACCAGAGCGTAATGCCGGCCGGCCAGTGCCCTCGCCAGGCTGTCCTGCGTCGCTTCGACCGTCGTCGGCGGCACCAGCAGCAGATACTCGTCGGGACCCGGCCGCAAGGCCCGGCCGGCGTCGGCGGCGGTCGCCCGGTTGAGCCGATCGGGCAGGCTCCAGCCGAGTGCCGCCCCGGCAGTGGCGGCGACGTCGGGCGCACCGCGCAGCACGAGCTTGCCGAGCGGCACCTCCGGCACGATGGTCAGCGCAGCGCGTTCAGCCATGCAGCCTCGCATTGTCGGGATCGAAGAAGATCGGCCGGGTCACTTCGACGGGTATCGGATGCCTGCCCGGCAGCGGCACGTAGAGCGTCGTCCCGTGCCGCGCATGGCCCCCTTCGATCAGCGCCAAAGCGATCGGCCGGCCGACATTGGGGCTGAAATAGGCCGACGTGACGTGGCCGAGCATCGGTCGGGGGACACGGCCTTGCGGCGTCTCGACCACCTGTGCCCCTTCCTCCAGCACGGTTTTCTGATCCGTGGTCAGCAGGCCCACGAGCTGTTTGCGGCCCTGGACCACGAGATCGGGCCGGGCGAGGCCGCGCTTGCCGATGAAATCGCCCTTCTTCTCGGCGATGATCCAGTCCATGCCGAGATCGATCGGGGTGGTCGTCCCGTCGGTCTCTTGGCCCACGATGATGAAGCCTTTCTCGGCTCTCAGCACGTGCATCGTCTCGGTGCCGTAGAGTGTCGCGCCCTTGGGCTCACTCTCGGCCAGAAGGGCGGCGAGCACCTCGGCGCCCCGATCCGCCGGCACGTTGACCTCGAAGCTGAGCTCACCCGTGAAGCTGATCCGGAAAATCCGGCCCTGCACGCCTGCGATCCGTGCCGTGCGCCAAGCCATGTGGGGGAAGGCGTCGGCGCCGAGGTCGCAATCCTCGACGAGGGGGGCGATGATCGAGCGGGCGAGCGGGCCGTTCACCGCCATGGTCGCCCATTCCTCGGTCACCGAGGTGAGGTAGACCTCGAGGTCGGGCCACTCGGTCTGCAGCAGGTCCTCGAGCCATGCCAGCACGCGCGGTGCGCCGCCCGTGGTCGTCGTCATATGGAAATGCCGGTCGTCGAGGCAGGCCGTCACGCCGTCGTCGAAGACCATGCCGTCGTCACGCAGCATCAGGCCGTAGCGGCACTTGCCCGGCGCCAGCTTCGACCAGGCATTGGTATAAACCCGGTCGAGGAAGGTCCGCGCGTCCCTGCCCTGGATGTCGATCTTGCCCAGCGTCGAGGCATCGAGAATGCCGCCGGTCTCGCGCACCGTCCGGCACTCGCGTGCGACCGCCGCGTGCATGTCTTCGCCCCGCCTCGGGAAGTACCGGGCGCGCTTCCAGTTGCCGACATCCTCGAAAACGGCACCGCGTTCGACCGCGAGGTCGTGCAGCGGTGTCCGCCGTTCGACGTCGAAGAGCTCGCCCCGGCTGTGGCCGACCAGAGCGCCGAAGGTGACGGGCACATAGGGCGGGCGGAAGGTGGTGGTGCCGACCTCCACCACCGGCTTGGCCAGGGTCTCGGCGACGATCGCCAAGGCATTGACATTCGAAGTCTTGCCCTGGTCGGTGCCCATGCCGGTCGTGGTGAACCGCTTGACGTGCTCGATCGAACGGAAGCCTTCGGTGAGCGCCAGGCCCAGGTCCTTGGCGGTCACGTCGTTCTGGAAATCGACGAAGGCCTTGCCCGACCGGTCCGCGGGCACGGCCCAGAGCGCCCGCAGCGGCGTGGGGGGTGCGTCGAAGCCCGAAAAGTCGCCGGCACAAGCCCCCACCGAGCGCAGCCGCTGCTCCTTGGGCAGGGGGGCCTCGCCGGGGAGGAAAGCCTGCAACGCGGCGTCGAAGCGCAGCTTGCCCCGGGCCTGGCTGAAGAGCCCGACATTGGGGTTCCAGCCGCCGGAGACCAGCAGCAGATCGCAGGGCTCGACCTCGCCGAGATAGCCCGCGATGGCCCCTCCGTCGTCGAGCTTCGCCACCGCTGCCTGGTTGACGCGGCGTGGCCCCTCGGTGCCGGTGACGACCGAGCCCGTACGGATGCGCATGCCCCGCTCACGGGCGGCGGCGACGAGCGGCCCCTCGGGTTCGGGCCGGGCATCGACGATGCAGCCGATCGTGATCCCGGCGGCGTGCAGATCGAGGGCGGCGGCGTAGGCAGTGTCGTTGTTGGTGAAGACGACGGCGCGTTCGCCGAGCTTCACGGCATAGCGGTTGACGAAGGTCCGGGCGGCCGAGGCCAGCATCACGCCCGGCCGGTCGTTGCCGCGAAAGACCAGCGGCCGCTCGAGCGCCCCCGTCGCCAGCACGACCTCCTTCGCCCGGACCCGCCAGAGCCGCTGCCGCGGCAGGTCGGGGTGGGGAGCGGCGAGGTGGTCGGTGACCCGCTCCAGGAGGACGAGATAGTTGTGATCGTAGTAGCCGGTGCAGGTGGTGCGGGTCAGCACCAGGACCTCGGGCAGGGCCGCGAGCGCGTCCAGACCCTCGACCACGGCAGCCGCGCGAGAGAGCAGACCGCCACCGAGCTCCGGCTGCTCGTCGCACAAGATCACCCGCCGGCCTTGCCGGCCGGCCGCGAGCGCCGCCGTGATGCCGGCGGCCCCGCCGCCCACCACCAGCACGTCGCAATGGGCGTGGCGGTGCAGGTAGCGATCGGGATCGGGTTTGCTCGGCGCCTCGCCGAGCCCGGCGATCTTGCGGATGCGCGGCTCGTAGACCTTCTCCCAGAACGCCTTCGGCCACATGAAGGTCTTGTAGTAGAAGCCGGCCGGGAAAAGCGGCGAGAGCAGGTCGTTGAGCTGGCCGAGATCGACGTCGAGCGACGGCCAGCGATTCTGGCTGCGGGCGGCGAGCCCGTCCTTCAGCTCGACCACGGTCGCCCGGGCATTCGGCTCCGTCCGCGACTTTTCCGGCGCCAACTGGACCAGAGCGTTGGGCTCCTCCGAGCCCGCCGTCATGATGCCGCGCGGCCGGTGGTACTTGAAGCTGCGGCCGACCAGGTGCACGCCGTTGGCCAAGAGGGCCGAGGCCAGCGTGTCGCCCGGATGGCCGGTCAAGCTGCGGCCGTCGAAGGTGAACGGGATGGTCTGCGACCGGTCGATCCGGCCGCCTGCGGTAAGACGAAAGGGCTGGCTCACCGCACGGTCTCCGGCGGTGTGTCGCCCATCCGGTAGACGGCGAGGATCTCGTCGGTCACGGTGTCGCGCGCGACGTTGAACCAGCGTTGGCAACCGTGGGCATGGTTCCAGCGCTCGAAATGGACACCCTTGGGGCTCGTGCGGATGAAGAGATAGTCGCGCCAAGCCGCGTCGCTCCGGCTTTCGGGCGCGGCCGGCCGTGCTATATGCGCCTCGCCGCCGGAGCGGAACTCGATCTCGGCGCGCTCGCCGCAATAGGGGCAGGGGATCAGCAGCATCGGAGGTCTCTCAGTGCGCCACGGCGGCGGCCGCCGCCTCGTCGATCAGCCGGCCGGTCTCGAAGCGGTCGAGCGTGAAGGGGGCGTTGATCGGGTGCGGCTCGCCGTTGGCCAGAGTGTGGGCGAAGGTGTGGGCGGAACCCGGTGTCGCCTTGAAGCCGCCCGTCCCCCAGCCGCAATTGACGTAGAGGCCGTCGATCGGGGTCTTGCCGATGATCGGGCTGCGGTCCGGCGTGACGTCCACGATGCCGCCCCACTGGCGCAGCATGCTCATCCGCGAGAAGATCGGGAAGAGCTCGAGGATGGCTTCGAGCGTGTGCTCGAGGATCTGCATCCCGCCGCGCTGGCTGTAGCTGACATACTGGTCGGTGCCGGCGCCGATCACCAGCTCGCCCTTGTCCGACTGGCTGATATACGCGTGGACGGTGTTCGACATGACGACACAGGGAAAGACCGGCTTGACCGGCTCGGAGACGAGCGCCTGCAGCGGCACCGATTCCAGCGGCATCCTGAGCCCCGCCATGGCCATCACGTGCGAGGTGTGGCCGGCGGTCACCACGCCCACCTTCTTCGCCCGGATGAAGCCCTTGGTGGTCTCGACCCCGACGACGCGCCCGCGTTCGGTCCGGATCCCGGTGACGGCACAGTTCTGGATGATGTCCACACCCCTCGCATCGGCACCCCGCGCGTAGCCCCAGGCCACGGCATCGTGCCGGGCGGTGCCGCCGCGCCGTTGCAGGGCGGCACCCATCACCGGGTAGCGGGCTTTCTTGTCGATCGAGAGCGGCGGGCAGAACGTTTTGGCCTGTTGCGGCGTCAGCCACTCGTTGTCGACACCGTTCAGCCGGTGCGCATAGATGTGGCGCTTGAGGACCTGCACGTCGTGCACGTTGTGCGCCAGCATCATGACGCCGCGCTGGCTGAACATGACGTTGTAGTTCAGCTCCTGGGACAGCCCTTCCCAGAGCTTGACCGAGTGGTCGTAGAGCCTGGCACTCTCGTCGTAGAGATAATTGGAGCGGATGATCGTCGTGTTGCGCCCGGTATTGCCGCCGCCGAGCCAGCCCTTCTCGAGCACCGCGACGTTGCGGATGCCGTGCCGCGCGGCGAGGTAGTAGGCGGTGCCCAGGCCGTGCCCGCCGGCACCGATGATCACGATGTCGTAGGCCGGCTGCGGCTCCGGGCTGCGCCACTGCTCCTGCCAATTCTTGTGGCCCGTGAACGCGTTGCGCGCGAGCGAGAAGATCGAATAACGCTGCATCGAAGCCGCCTGGCTACCCCCGTCCGGAACGCTGCCCCTGGCCTAGCGAAATGGCCGACCCGCACTTTGCCGGGCGCGACCGATTCGTTCGTCTCCACGCCTGTGCGACCTCATGTGTTCTGCTATAGTTGCCGACCCTCAACTGTGATAGGCCGTTGACGGTCGAGGAGGAAGTGCCGCTTGCGGCACGGGCGAGTGGTGGCAGGCCATGCAGCTGACGGTTGCGGCGACGAACGATCCGAGGCAGGCGGCCGAGGGCGAGCTTTTGGCCTTTCTCCTCGTTCCCGACTTTTCGATGATGTCGTTCGCGAGTGCCGTCGAGCCGCTCAGGATCGCCAACCGCTTGTCCGGCAAACCGCTCTATCGCTGGAAGCTGGTCTCCAAGGACGGTGCCCCGGTCAAGGGCAGCAACGGGGTGGCCGTGCAGGTCGACCTCTCGATCGACCAGCTGCAACCCGGTATCGGTGGCCCGTTGCCGACCATCGTCCTCGTCTCGGGTCTCGGCGGCGAGCGGTATCAGGACAAGGACGTCTTCGCCTGGTTGCGCCGGATGGACCGGCACGGGGCGACGATCGGCGGCTTGTGCACCGGGGCGCACATCCTGGCCAAGGCCGGCCTGATCACCGACCACCGCTGCACCATCCACTGGGAGAACCTGCCGGGCTTCGTCGAGGCCTTCCCCGACATCGACGTCGCCGCCGACCTCTACGAGATCGACCGGAACCGCTTCACCTGCTCGGGCGGCACGGCGCCACTCGATCTGATGCTCAGCCGCATCTCGCACACCCATGGCGACGAGCTCGCGACCAAGGTCAGCGAGCAGTGCCTCCTGGACCGCATCCGCGGCCCGCACGACCGCCAGCGCATGCCGATCCGCATTCGCCTCGGCGTGCATCACCCGAAGCTGATCATGGCGATCGAGCTGATGGAGGCCAACATCGAGGACCCGCTGCCGCAGGAGCAGCTGGCCCAATATGTCGGCCTGTCGCGCCGCCAGCTCGAGCGCCTGTTCCGCCGCCACATGGGCCGCACCCCGGCGCAATATTATCTGGAACTGCGGCTCGAGCGGGCGCGGCACCTGCTCTACCAGACCGATCTGCCGATCATGAACATCGCCTGCGCCTGCGGCTTCGTCTCGGCCTCCCATTTCTCCACCTGCTACCGGCAGATGTTCGGCAAGACGCCACGCGCCGAGCGGTCGGAGGCGGCTTGAGGGGGATCGTCTCATGAAGATCAAGATCGTAGTTCATTCGGCTGAGGAAGGCGGGTTTTGGGCCGAGGTGCCGGCGCTTCCCGGATGCGTGAGCCAGGGCGAGACGATGGACGGCGTGATGCACAACATCCGCGAGGCGATCGAGGCTTGGTTGGCCGCCGAAGAGGGCGACATGGTCGATGCGCCCGATCGTGAGGTCGTCGAACTCGCCCTTTGAGTTTACTTTCCGGCAAGCACTTTGTCGGCTTTTGGAGGCGCCCGGCTGGAGCTTCATGCGCATTACGGCAAGCCGGGTGAGCGCGTCCGCTTGGCTGTGCCGGTCCACGACAATCGTCCGTCGAAGCGCGGTCTTCAGCGTCAGTTGCTCGAACTCGCTGGACTCGATCTCGAGGGAGCATAGGGAACGCAGTCGAGCTGAAGCGGCCGAACAACCCGACGCTCGAGCACGACCTATCGGGTCGACTGCGACCCTCTCGGCGCGACCCGGTCGAGTTCCCCTGGTGCGTTCGAACAACGGCCGTTAAGAGCCAATGAGCGAGATCGAGGCACGGCCGATGACACTGCAGCCCAAATGACCGAACCTTCGACCCTGTTTCCCGGGTTGGCCGAAGCCTCCGGCACCGGCGTGCTGCCGTCGCAGGCGCTCCGGGCCGCGATCGATGCGCACGAGATCGAGGCGGCGCGCCCCATCGAGGCGGCGCAGGTGCAACCGGCGAGCCTCGATCTGCGGCTCGGGCCGAAGGCCTACCGGGTGGCCTCGAGCTTTTTGCCGGGGGCGAAACGGACGGTCGCCGAAAGGCTCGCCGACCTTTCTCTCTACGAGATGGAACTGGCCGAAGGAGCGGTGCTGGAGCGGGGGGCCGTCTACATCGTGCCGCTGGAAGAGCGGCTGAAGCTCAAATGGCGGACCTCGGCCACGGCCAACCCCAAGAGCTCGATCGGCCGGCTCGATATCTTCGCGCGCGTCATCACCGATCGCGGCACCCGCTTCGACCGGATCGAGGAGGGCTACGAGGGCCCGCTCTATGTCGAGATCGCCCCTCGCAGCTTCAGCATCGAGGTGCGGCGGGGCTCGAAGCTCACGCAGTTGCGCCTGAGACGGGGCTCGCCCCCCGTCTCCGCCCGCTTCCACAAGCAGCTGCAGGCAGATTTCGGCCTGATCGGCAACGCCGAAAGTGTCGATCCGAGCAAGGAAGGCCTGCCGTTCACGGTCGACGTCAAGGGTGCGGGCGACGGGGCGATCATCGGCTTTCGCGCCAAGCGCTATGCCGGTCTCGTCGATGTCGATGCGGTCGGCCGCTACGATCCGCGCGATTTCTGGGAACCGGTGCATGCCCGGGCAGGGCAGGGCGTCCTCCTGGAGCCCGAGCACTTCTATATCCTGGCCTCGAAAGAGTCGGTCGTGGTGCCACCGCATGTCGCGGCCGAGATGATCGCCTACGATACCACGGTGGGCGAGTTCCGCGTTCACTATGCGGGATTCTTCGATCCGGGCTTCGGCTGTGCGGAGACCGGCGGGACCGGCACCCGCGCCGTCCTCGAGGTGCGCTCGCACGAGGTGCCGTTCTTGATCGAGGACGGGCAGATCGTCGGGCGCCTCGCCTACGAGCGGCTGGCCGCGGCCCCGGATACGCTCTACGGGCAGGGGGTCGGCTCCTATCAACGGCAGGGCCTGCAGCTGGCCAAGCACTTCCGGCCCTGGGATCGAGATTGACGCTGCTGCGTTGACCGCTGCAGAAACACGTCTTTCGCTCAGTTGGAGAGCTGTCATGGCGAACCCGACCCGGCCGAGCCCGGCTCGACGCGTGCTCACTCTGGGCAAGCGGTTCGGGCTTTTTGCCGGGCTCTGGCTCGTCATGAGCGGTGCCGCCATCGATGGCCTCGGCTTCGGGCTGGCGGCGACCCTGGCGGCAACCTGGCTCAGTCTGCGGCTGCTGCCGCCGGGCACGCGCCCGGTCAGTCCGCTGTCCACGCTGCAAATCTTCCCGGGCTTCGTCGATCGGTCGATTCGCGGCGGCTTCGATGTCGCCGCGCGTGCGCTGCACCGGCACTTGCCGATCCGCCCCGGCTGGTACGTGCACGAGACGACGCTGCCGCCCGGCGGCGCCAGGGTGGCGCTCGGCAGCGTGGTCAGCCTCTTGCCCGGCACGCTGGTCGCCGGCAGCTTCGGCGACCGTCTCTATGTCCACTGCCTGGTGGCGGACGAGGAGATCGTCCGGGCCGTGGAAGCCGAGGAGCGACGAATCGCCCGAACCCTGGCCGACGGGGCGGAACGATGACCCTGGTGGACGGGCTCTTCGCCCTGGCCTTCGTGCTGCTCGTGGCGATCGCTGCCAGTTTGTGGCGCATCCATGCGGGGCCGCGGCTGATCGATCGGATGATGGGTGCCCAGCTGATCGGCACGAGCGGGGTGGCCCTGGTCCTCCTGTTGGCCGCGGCCACCGGGGATCCCACCAAGCTCAATGTGGCGATCGTTCTGACCCTGCTCGCCGCGTTTGCCACCGTCGCTTTCGCCAAGACCGCAAGCCGCAACGCCGCCGGCGATCCCGAGAACGTGCGGCCCGAGGTCGAGAGCTTTGCGCGCGAGGAGCACCGACCCTGACCGCCGCCGAGATCTTCACCCTCGTCGCCTGCGGCCTCGGTGTCTTCTTCTTCATCGCCGGCACCGCGGGCTTCCTGCGCTTCCCGGATGCCTACAGCCGGCTGCATGCGCTGACCAAGGCGGACAATCTCGGGCTCGGGTTGATCGCCCTCGGGCTGGTGCCGCAACTGCCCGACGCCTGGAGCATCGCCAAGCTGGCGCTGGTCTGGCTCCTTGCCGTCCTGGCGGCGGCCACCGTGGCACAACTTGCCGCCCGCGCCGGCCTGCGGCTCGAAGGCCGCGTCGATCTGGACGAGCCAGCGGACGACGATGCGGGACGCGCGGAGGTCGGGCCGAGGTGAGTGCTGCGCTGTTCTTCGACGTCGCCCTCTGCCTCCTGCTCCTGGCCGTGGCGCTGGCGGCGGTCGTCGGCCGCGACATCTTCGGCTCGATCGTCTTTTTCATCACCTACGGAATCCTGGTGGCGATCGCCTGGATCCGCCTCGAAGCGGTCGACGTTGCGCTCGCCGAGGCGGCGATCGGGGCCGGGCTCACCGGTGCCCTGCTGGTCGGCACCTGGCGCCGGCTGCGCCGGGGCAGGGCCGAGGATCTGCCGGGTCGGCCGGACGATCCGCAGGACCCGTTGCCCGCCACCCTGCACCGGCGCTGCACCGGCGTGTTGTGTCTCGTGCTGACCGGCGGTCTCGGCTGGGCCATCCTGAACCTGCCCGAGGCGTCCACCGGGCTGATCCCCGAGGTGAGCGCCAACCTCGAGACGACCGGCGTCAGCAATGCCGTGACCGGCGTGCTGCTCGGTTTTCGCGCTTTCGACACGCTCCTGGAGAGCATCGTCATCGCGGTTGCGCTCGTGGCGGTTTGGGCGCTGACCGCCGAGGGCCTGTGGGGGGCATCCCCCGGACTGCGGCAGCATGCCAAGCGCGACGGCGTGCTCGCCACGTTCGGCCGCATTCTGCCACCCATCGGCCTGGTGATCGCGGTCTATCTCGTGTGGGCCGGCAGCACCCTGCCGGGTGGTGCTTTTCAGGCGGGGACGGTCGCGGGGGCCGTGCTCCTGCTCACCGCCATGGCCGGCCACGGCGAGCCGCCCGCCGTGACCGACCCGCGGCTGCGCCTCGCGGTCGTCGCGGGCCCGCTCGTCTTTCTTGCGATCGGCATCACCGGTGCTTTCTTCGGCAGCTTCCTCGCCCTGCCGCCGGCTTGGTCGAAGACGCTGATCACGCTGATCGAGGTCGTGCTGAGCGGCTCGATCGCGGTCACGCTCGCCTACATGGTGCTCGGCGTGCCGCGCGAGCCCGAGCATCGACGGAGCCGATCGTGAGCGACGCCGGGGTCGCCCATTGGCTGGTCTATGCGCTGGCCGGTGCCGGCATCATCGGCGTCGGTCTCTACGGCTTTCTGACCCGCCGGCATCTGCTCCGCCGGGTGATCGCCTTCAACGTGATCGGCAGCGGGATCTTCATCCTCTTCGGTGCCACCGGCTACCGGGATGCCGATCTGGGTGCCGATCCCGTGCCGCAGGCATTGATCATCACCGGCGTGGTGGTGGCGATCTCGCTCACCGCCCTGGCCGCAGCCTTGATCGCGCGACAGGCGGAGGAGGCCGGTGCAGCGCTTCTCCCCGAGGACGAGGAGCCACCTCACGGTCGAAAGGGCTGAGGCATGCCGCTCGTGCCGGAGATCGGCCTGCCGTCGCCCTTGCTGTGGCTGATCATCGTCCCGCTCTCGGCCCTGCTGGCGGCCGTACCGCTCGGCCGGCGGGCGGCTCGATCGATGCCCATCGTGGCCGTCGTGATGCCGGCGCTTGCGCTCTGGCTGATCGTCGAGGTCAGCCTCGGCGGCCCCCAGGAACACACGCTCGGCGGCTGGACGCCGCCTTTGGGCATTGCCCTTCGCGCCGACGGGCTGAGTGCCGCGATGCTGCTGCTGACGGCGGTCTTGGGTGCCGCGGCCGGACTCTTCTCGATCGCCCTCTATCCGCCGCGGGGTGGTGACGAATCGGCAGCGAGTGGCACCTTCTGGGCGCTTTTCTTCAGCCTCTGGGCTGCGCTGAACGTCGTCTTTCTCAGCGGCGACCTCTTCAATCTCTATGTGGCGCTCGAGCTCTTGACCATTGCCAGCGTCGGGCTCGCAGCCCTCGGCTCGCTCGCGGCGGCGATGCGCTACCTGGTCTTCGCGCTGTTCGGCTCGCTCGCCTATCTGTTGGGCGTCGTCCTCGTCTATGCCCGCTGGGGCACGCTCGATCTCGACCTGCTCGGCACCATGATCGACGCCGAGCCCGCGACCTTCCTCGCCGCCGGGCTGATGACCGCCGGGCTTCTGGTCAAGGCGGCCCTGTTCCCGCTGCACGGCTGGCTGCCGCCGGCGCACGGCGCGGCCCCGCCGCCGGCCAGTGCGGTGCTCTCCGGCCTCGTCGTCAAGGCCGCGTTCTACATCCTGGTCCGGCTCTGGTTCGACCTCTTGCCGGCTTTGGCAACCGAGGCCTTCGTTCAGGCGACAGGAGCGCTCGGGGCGCTGGCGATCCTGGTGGGCTCGGTCATGGCGATCCGCGCCGAACGCCTGAAGCTCGTGATCGCCTATTCGACCGTGGCCCAACTCGGCTATCTCTTCCTGATCTGGCCGTTGGCCGGTGGGGCCACGGGCGAGATGCCGTGGGCGGCCGGCGCCTGGACCGGCGGCATCTTCCACGCCGTCGCCCACGGGCTCGCCAAGGCGGCGATGTTTCTGGCGGCGGGCTTGATGATCGAGGCGGTCGGGCACGACCGGCTCGACGGTCTCGCGGGCCTCGGCCGCGCCCTGCCGTTCACCACGTTCAGCTTCGGGCTGGCCGCCGTCTCGTTGATGGGCCTGCCGCCGTCGGGCGGTTTCATCGCCAAATGGCTGATGCTGACCGCCGCTTTCGCCGCGGACGAACTCGTCTGGGCCGGGGTCATCCTGGCGGGCGGCCTGCTCGCCGCGATCTACCTCTTCCGGCCGCTGAACCGGATGCTCCAGAAGGCCGATCCGCCCGAGCTGAAGCCGGTCGCACGGCGGCGCGAGCTCTTGCCAATGAGCCTCGCCGCACTCGCGATCCTCATGGGCCTCGCCCCGGGTGGCCTCTACGCACTGCTGCAGATCGGCCGTCCCGTGGCAGCCCTCGAGGGGCTGGAATGATAGCCGCTCCCGGTCGCCGGCCCACTGCCGTCGAGGCGACGGCTGCGGCTTCCGTCGGCCGCCTCTTGCTCGGCCGGCATCTCGCCCATCATCTGCAGCATCATCTGGTGGCGCACAACAATCGCGTCGCCGCAGCCGGTGCCGGCGGCAAGGAAGCGGGATGACCGCGTTCTTGCCCGTAGCCCTGCTGCTCACCGCCCTCGTGCCGGCCGGCATCATCTTTTTCCTGCCGGATAACCGCGAGCGGCTGCGCGCCTTCATCAATCTCACCGGTGCCGTGCTCAAGCTGGTCCTGGTCGGCTACATGCTGCTCTCGGTCATGGGCGGGGCCGTCTACGAGGCGCGCTTTCCGCTGGTCCCTGGGCTCGACCTCTGGCTCCGGGCCGACGCGCTGGCGCTCCTGTTCATCGCGCTCTCCGCCTTTCTCTGGCTGCTCACCACGATCTACGCGATCGCCTATTTCGCGGGTGGCGAGAACCTGTCGCGGTTTTTCGGCTTCTTCTCGCTCTGTGTAGCGGCCACGGTCGGCATCGCCCTTGCCGGCACCGCGATCACCTTTTTCGTCTTCTACGAACTTTTGACCCTCGCGACTTGGCCCCTCGTGGTCCACAAGGGCAACGCGGCGTCGCTCGCCGCCGGTCGCAGCTATCTCGCCTACACACTCTCCGGCAGTGCCGTCTTCCTCACCGGCATCGTCTTTCTGACCGCCGGCACGGGGCCGATCGTCTTCGTCGACCCGCCCGACATGGCGGCAGTCGAGCCGTGGCTGGCGCGGACCGCCTTCGTGCTCATGGTGGGCGGGCTCGCGGTCAAGGCCGCCATGGTGCCGCTGCACGGCTGGCTGCCGATCGCCATGGCGGCACCTGCACCGGTGAGCGCCCTCCTGCATGCCGTCGCAGTGGTCAAGGCGGGTGCCTTCGGCATCGTCCGCGTCATCTACGACGTCTACGGCACCGAGGTCGTCCAGGATCTCGATCTCGGCCTGCCGCTCGCTGTGCTCGCCTCGATCACCATCATCTACGGCTCGCTCCAGGCGCTCCGGCAGAACGATATCAAGCGGCGGCTCGCCTATTCGACGGTGAGCCAGGTCTCCTACATCATCCTGGGCGCCAGCCTGGCGGGGCCCTTCGCGACGATCGGCGGCCTCGTCCACCTCGTGCATCAGGGGCTGATGAAGATCACGCTCTTCTTTTGCGCCGGGCTCTTGGACGAGAAGCTGAAGATCACCCGGATCGACCAGCTCGACGGGGTCGGGCGACGGATGCCGCTCAGCATGCTCGCCTTTTCGATCGCCGCGCTCGGCATGATCGGAGTGCCGCCGACGGCGGGCTTCGTCAGCAAGTGGTATCTGGGGATCGGCGGGCTGCAGGCGGGCGAGATCTGGGTGGTGTTCGTGCTGGTGGCTTCCAGCATTCTCAATGCCGCCTATTTCCTGCCGCTCCTCTACCGTGCCTGGTTCGTGCCGCTGCCGGACTCGCCGGACGGTGAGCGGCGTGTCGCCGGGGCGATCGAACGGCCCTGGAGCTTCGTCGCACCGCCGCTGGTCACCGCACTCACGGCACTTCTGGTCGGTCTGTTCGCAGCGAGCCCGCTCAGCCCGCTCGCCTGGGCCACGTTGATCGCCGAGCGGACCTATCTGCCGTGAACGGGGCCCTCGATCAGCTTTTCTTGGCCGCTACGCTGCTCGTGCCGCTGGCGATGGCGGGACTGCCGATCGTTCGCCCGTGGCGCGATCGGGCGCTTCGCCTGTTGCCGTTGGCCCCGTTGCCGGCTCTGGCCGCGGTCTTTCTGGTGGCCGACGGCACCACCCTGGTGCTGCCGGATCTGCTCTTGGGGGCGCGCCTGGCGATCGGCGAACAGGCGCCGCCCTTCTTGCTGATGGCGACGCTGCTCTGGAGCTTCGCCGGCCTCTACGCATCGCATGCGCTGGCCGATGATCCGCGGCGGGGCGGCTTTTCGGCCTCCTGGTGCCTGACACTCACCGGCAATCTGGGGGTCTTTCTCGCCGGCGACGTGGTGAGTTTCTACGTGCTCTTCGCCATGGTCTCGTTCGGGGCCTACCCGCTCGTCGTGCACGACCGGACCGAGGAGGCCGTTTCGGCCGGCCGGGTCTATATCGCGCTTGCCGTGCTCGGCGAGGTCGCGATTTTCGCCGGTCTGCTGTTGGCGAGCGTCGGCGTCGGCAGCCTCCTGATCGAGGACGTGCGCGACTATCTGCCGTTGTCGCCCAACCAGCCTCATGCGCTCGCATTTCTGCTCGTCGGCCTCGGCCTCAAGGCGGGGCTGGTGCCGCTTCACATCTGGCTGCCGCTCGCGCACCCGGTCGCACCCACGCCGGCATCGGCGGTGCTGTCGGGCGCCATCGTCAAGGCCGGCATCTTCGGCCTGATGCAGTTCCTGCCCCTGGGGTTCACGCTCGACGTCTGGGCGTCGCTGTTGACCACGCTCGGCGTCGTCACCGCCTATTACGGCGTCCTGGTCGGCCTCACCCAGCGCCGGCCCAAGACGATCCTGGCCTATTCGACCCTGAGCCAGATGGGGCTCGTCATGGCACTGCTCGGCACTGCCCTGCGCGCACCGCCCGAGGCACTGCCACCCGATGTCGTCCTGGCGGCGGCAGGCTTCTTCGCGCTGCATCACGGCTTCGCCAAGGGCGCCCTCTTCTTCAGTGTCGGGGTCGCCGAGAAGGCCGGGCGGCGCGTTCTCCCCTGGATCATGGCCGTGGCCGCGCTGCTGGCGCTCGCCGTTGCCGGGCTGCCGTTCACCGGAGGTGCGCTCGCCAAGCTGGCGCTGAAGGAGGCGATGCCGGACGGGCCGCCGCTGACCTTCGTGGTCTTTTCGGCGATCGGCACGACGCTGCTGCTCGGGCGGTTCGTGCTGCAACTGGCGCAGACCGGCAAGGACAGCGACGATGCCCGTCCGGCCGCTGCCAGCGTCGTCGCCTGGCTCGCCGTCAGCGCCCTGGCACTGGTGGTCCCCTGGCTGGTGTTCGAGGCGATCACCGGCGCGCCTGCCGCTACCGCGCTCGAGCCGGAGAAGCTCTGGGACGGCATGTGGCCGATTCTCGCGGCAGCCGGCATCGCGCTCCTGGCGGCGGCCGAGCCGGGCAGCGATCTCGCCGCCCCCGCCGGGCGCAGCGGTCGGATGATGCTGGCGGCGCTGCGCCGGCTGCCACGACCGCGCCTGCCCGAGCCGACCGTGCTCGACGCCGCCGTGGTCCGGTCCGGTGCCTTGGCCGAGCGGCTGGAGACGGGCCTCGTGCGCTGGTCGATCGCCGGCACCGTGCTCCTCGCCCTGGCGCTTTTGACGATCCTGACGCTTCTGCTCTAGCCGGTTGCGATACGGACTACCAATCGACATCCATGATGTGCGGGTCCGAGAGGAAGTCGAGGGCCGGAATGTCGAAGACGGTCAACAGCACCAGGACGGCCACCAGTGCGGTCACGGTGCCGAGCAGCTTGCCTTCCTTGAAGAGCTTCTCCGGGGTTTGCGCCGTCGAGCCGAGGCGGAGCCCCAGCGCCAGATAGATGGTGAACAAGAGGGCGAAGAGCGGAAAGGAGAGGATGTACTCGATCCGGTATTTGATCAGGAACACGGCGATGAAGAACGAGGCGAGCTGCGCGTAGAGGAAGGACTGGATGACCAGCTTGGCTTCGTCGTACTGCTGGAACGAGCGGCGATAGAGGTGGAGCACGGCGGCACCGTGGCCGGCGACGATCGTGCGGTATTCGGCCAGCCGCTTGACCGACATGAGAAACGCACCCCCCGCCCAATAGGCGAAGACGAGGCTCGATGGCGGCAGGCTCGCAGGGGCGACGAGCACCCAGCCGAGCACCAGACGGATCGGGTTGTTCAAGGCCTCGCTCGCGACGTCGACATAGGCCTTGTCCTTCGACCGCAAGGGCTCGACGTTGTAGACGATGCCGCTCAGCCAGAAGACGAGCGCGATGACGAAGAGCGGGGTCGATACCAGGGCGGCGAGGCCGAGCCCGACCACGGTCAAGAGCGCGTACTCGGTGTAGACGAGCTTCGCCGAGAGGGTCTTGGCGACCGCCGGACGCTTCGACTTCATCGGATGATGCTGGTCGAATTGCGCGTCGAGCCACTCGTTGATGACGTAGTTGGCCGACGAGATCAGGCAGGCCACGACGAATCCGGCGATGATCACCAGCCACGGGATGGGCTCACCGCGGGCGACCAGCAGATAGGCGAGGACGATGCCGGGCACGATGAACACGTGCTTGAGCCAATGGTCGGGCCGGGCGATGGCGACATAGTCGGCAAGACCGGCGCGCGCGCGGCCGGCGTCGCCGGCGAAGGTCGTGGTGGACGGCTCGATCATGGTTCAACTCCGCTACCCGGTCGAGGCGTTTCAGTGGCGAGCGCATCGTCGGCGATAGGCAAGGGATCGGCTGTGCCACCGAATAGTGCCGAGACCGGCCGAGCACGACGCTGCTCGATGTCGCGGCCGCGCCGCACCGGTTCTGGTGGCAGAAGACACTCGGCGCAACGGTTGTCCGAAATGCGTCGCACGATTCTCGTCTTGCCGTCGAAACAACGCGCCCGTGGCTGCCGGCGGCAGCGTGAGCGGCTGCCGGTATGCTGTCACCTGGGCAGGGATCGCCTCGCTGAGCGGATCGTCGAGCGCCTCGACCGGGACCGGCCAGAGCAGCAGGTCGTCGAGCAGGCCTTCGCTGCGTGCCGCGAAGTCGGCGAAGCGGACGCAGCGCAACTCGCCGTCGAGGCGCTCCGCGTTCACGATGTGCAGGAACGGGTCGGTCGTCTCGCGGTAGACCACCGGGAAGTCGCCGAAGGCATGTCGGGAGAGAAGGCTTCCGCGCATGTAGACGAGGTCCTGCTCGCGCGCCGAGTGGGCGCCGATGCCGTCGTCGCCGGCCAGCAACTGCCTTAGTAGATGCGCGATAGAGAGGTGGACCGGCCCGTCCCGGCTGGGGAAACAGGTCGTCGTCCAGACGGGCAGGATGGTCACCGCGACCAAGGAGCAGAACAGCCAGCCTTCGGCGGCGTAGCGACCGCTTTGCTGTCCGCTGGCGACCCCCGATCGGGCAAGGCCGGAGGTTTGCGGGCGGTGCTGCGCGCCCGCGGCGACGCTGCGCCACGCCGCGAGACGCAATGGCCCCTCAGTCGCCACGTCGGGGCGCGTCATTGGTCTGGGCCAACCGTCGATAGAGCTCGGTGGACGCTTCTGGTGGCACCGGCACGCGCTCCCAGCCGGCAGCCAACTGGGCACGGATCGATGTGCTCAACGGATCGTCGTACGCCGCCGCCGGTGTCGGCCAGAGCATGACGTAGTCGATCTCGCCCGGGGTATTCTCGACATAATTGAGGAGATCGGCCGCCGGCGGACCGAAGTCGAGGCGCCGGGCGACATGTCGGTAGGGGTCGACCGCGTCGCGGTAGTTGACTGGAAAATAGCCGAAGCGGACCGGCGAAAGCAGGGTGGCACGAAGATAGACCTGACCGTGCTGGCGCGCGAGGTGCGCGCCGAGATGCATGTAGGGCAGAATGGCGCGGTTGCTGTGGTCGTGGGCCGGGTGGTCGAGATGCAGGGGCAGCACGGTGCGCTCGGGCTCCATCACTTCGGCAACGGCGAGATAGCGCTCGATGTCGTCGTTCAGACGATCGTAGATCCAGAGCCGAAAGCCGGCAGTGGCGAGGGTCGATGCCACGGCTGCGACGATCACCAGACGCGCCACCAGTCGGCTCGGGGTAACGGTCGCGAACCAGACGATGGCGAAATACACGATGTACGGCATGAACCGGTCGGCGAGCGTCAGATGCCGGGTCGATATCGGGTTGACGAAGAAGAGGAAGATCAAGGTGGCGGGCAGCAGCGCCCAGATCGCCGTCTGGCCGAGGGTGCCCTGTTTCACCTGCCGAAAGAGGGTGTAGGCGACGAGGCCGTAGAAGGCGCCGATCCACGGCAGCATCAGCCAGAACTCGATCTGGTCGAACGAGACCAGTGTGATCATGCTGGCGAGACCGTCGCCGGTCAGATCGTGGATCGAGGAGCGGGTCAGGCCGTAGCGGGCGAAGAAAGCGAGCGACACGAGCAGTGCCGGCGTAGCGGCCAGGCCGAGCCGCCAGCCGCGTTCCACGGTGGCACGCACGACGACCGCCAGAGGTGTGCCGCCGTAGAACGCGGCCGAGGCCTGCCAACCCACAGCGAGGCCGACCCCCATCGCCACGACCAAGAAGCCCATGAGGTGGGTCAGGACCGTGAGCAGTGCCAGCAGCGCCATGAGAACGAGGTTCCTGGGCGTCAAATCGTCGAGTCGCCGAAGGCAGAAGACGAGCGTGAACACCGCCGTCGCGATGGCCAAGCTGTAGTTGTAGAAGCCCATATGCACGAAGAAGTGGAACGCCGTCGGTGCTACCAGCAGGCTGTAGACCACGGCGTGCGGGTTGATTGCTCTGATCGCGCTGCGCACCGCGAGGCACAAGGCCAGCGCCAGGCCGCTGACGAAGACCTTTTCCGCGGTCAACGGGTCGGTGAACTGGACCAGCGCCAGGCCGATGACATAGAAGACGAGGTTGGGCTCGATCGCCGTATTGAGCCGGAAATAGTCGGCAGCGAGACCCGGCGTCCCATTGAGGAAGCCATCGAGCAGGTGGACGATGTAGAGATGGATCGGGCCGTCCTGACTGGGGAAATAGGTCGTGGTCCAGACCGGCAGGATGGTGGCCGCGAGCAGCGACCAGAACAGCCAGCGCTCGACGGCCGGGGCCAGGGGCGCTGCGATGGCCGTCTGCTGGTGCGCAGCAGAACCGATCGGCAGCCCGCTCGAAGCGACGCTCATCGGCAACAAGCTCCAAACACTCGGTCGCCGGCCGTCGAACCGGACATTCGGCTGGCCCAAGAGGTCGAACCGCGCACGGTACGCCAGCCGAGTGCGGTTTTGCTACGCGAGCGCGACTGACCCCCACCCCACTCGGCCGCATGCGCTCGGGGCGGGATTTCGGTCAAGTCGAGCTTAACAGGTGCAGTACCCCAATACTGGTATGCGTCCGAAACGCGCTTGCGGATACTGGCTGAATCGTCAGGCAGGCTGAGCCACGATGCGCTCCCGACACTTAATTCTTTCTGCATTCTGGTCGCTACTTAGGGTTGAAATGAATGGAGTACAATATGCACCGAAAGGGGCACAATTCGGCTGTAATCAACATTCGAGAGTAAGCGTAGCGAGCAGCTACGCTGTTGCCAGCGAGCTATCTTGCGCTCGGCTGTATTGAGCGCACGGTGTGGCGAGGACGCCTCACTATTTCATTTTGAAAGCGAACAATGCCCGGCTGCGCGTTTACTTATGCGTTTCATCAAGGCGTTCCGGGCAAAAGAGCCCGTTTCAAAAGTTTTCATGCTGTTTCATGAGCTTGGCAGCGAGCAGATGCGAGGAGTTGGTCGGCCGTCGATGCTGCGGCCCGAGTGGGGCTGCGGGGACCCCACGGCCCCGCATGGGTCGGCCGACCAACGACGAAGCAGGGGCCGCTGCCAAGCTCACCTGCGGGCGGGTTACCGCCGGGGGGGGGGG
>Ga0081535_100092_pt1 | contig 84904 bp, 83 predicted proteins | sample HotLakmasection3_FD_71020 | JGI IMG/M metagenome (GOLD analysis project Ga0081535, IMG submission 71020) | Hypersaline microbial mat communities from Hot Lake, Washington, USA - Section #3 (SPADES assembly) (version 2) | ecosystem: Environmental > Aquatic > Non-marine Saline and Alkaline >... | reverse complement strand
CAGCGACGGGCGCCGCCCGCAGCGCCGAAAAGCGCACCGTCCCAAAGGGATGCGGCGGAAATGGCCGGCGGGCTTCGTCGGACGTTCGGGCGCGCAGCACTGCTGCGCTGGCCCTCACGCCTCCTCGCCTCCGGTCATTTCTGCCGCATCGCGGCCATCGGGACTTTTTCAGCAGCCTGCTAGCGCGCATGGCGCCGGCTGCCGATCGGTTTCGGCACGCTGTCGAGCGATGCTTGCTGCTCAAAAGCGGTTGGTGTAGCGCAGCCCGATGCCGAGTGCCGGGTCCGCTTCGGCATCATGACCAGGCTGGTGCTGCAAGAGCAGCCACGTGCCGACGAGGCTCGTTTCGTCGAGCGGGCGCTGGTAGGCGACCTCGAGGCGCAGCTCGCGGCCACTGGGTGCCAGGTCGACGCGCTCGCGCTGGCGCTCGATGTCGCCGTCCAATGTTCGTGCCGTCGGCAGATCGAGGAGCGCCGACGCCTCGCTGACGCGAAGCGGTTGGCCGAAGACGACACCCACCCGGTCACCCTCGATCGCGACATCGCCGGTCACCACGCCGACCGCGAAGGCATCCGACCGGACCTCGTCCCAGTCGCGCAACAAGCCGTCGTCCTCGGCCATGCGGCTGAGGCCGAGGGTCGCCTGGGCGAAAAGCTCGAGCCGGCTCTGCGGCCGGTAGCCGAGGCGAAGGGTGCCGAGATGCGTGACAGCGCCGTCGGCAAAGGCGAAAGCGCCCGAGGCCCGGCTGCCGAGCAGGCCCGATGTTTCGTCCAGGTAGCCGTAGTTGACGGCGAGCGAGGTCTGCTCGCCGAGTTGATGCGTCGCAGCGAGCGTGGCCAGCCGGCCGGGCGAGCCGCTGCCGTTCGCGGTCTCGGTGCCGAGATCGGTACTGTCGAGCAGGCCGATGCGCAGTTCGGTCGCCGTACCCAGCGGCAGGTCCAGACGGGCCCCGGTGCCGTGCTCCAAGAGATCGTCGCTCGGCGTCAGCAGCCGGGCCGCATCGAGAAAGAGCCCGTCGGCGGCTGCGCTGTCGAGCCGGCTTTCGATGTCGGCAGCGCCGAGACCGATGCCGATGCCGAGTTCGCCGTAAGGCAGGTCGATCCCCTCGAACGACAGCCGCTCGAACCGCTGGCCCGCACCCTCGCCACCGTCGAGGGCGGCTCGGGCGGTGCCCTCGATCGGCCGAAGCGCGGGCTCGCTGAGACCGAGCCGCGCCTCGACGCCCAGCGCACCGAGCGCGTCGAGCGGCAGTTCTCGATAGTGCAGTTCGTCCAAGAGCTTTTGCGCGAGATCGACGGCACCGCTCGGGCGGTCGATCAGCCGGCCGAAATCGGCGGCGTACGGCCGGTCGTAGGCGTCGAGCACCATCGCCCCGGCAAGCGGCGTTTCGCCGCGCAGCGCGTCGCCGAAGGCGCTGCCGAGGGTGAGCCTGCTGTCGGCAAGCGCGACGCGCCGACCATCGACCGTCTCGCCCAGGGCGACCTGCTGGGTGCCCACCGGCTGCAATGCTCGCGCCAGATCGACGAGCCCGCTGCCGTAGCGCTGATCGATCCCGGCAGCCCCGAGATCGTCGGCCGTCTCCAAGAGGAGGGCTGCGACCTGCTGCATCGAGAGGCTGGGAAAAGCACCTTTGAGGACAGCGGCGGCGCCCGCGATATGCGGGGTCGCCATCGAAGTGCCGGTCAGGCGCGAATAGCCCTCGTCACGAAACGTGCTGTAGATGTCGACGCCCGGTGCCACCAGGAAATAGGGTGCGGTGTCGCCGGCACCATTGGTCGGCCCGTAGATATCGCCGTCGCGATCTACGGCACCGGCGACCAGCATGCCGCCCACGATATCGCCCTCGGTGGCGAGCCGTGCCGGGGTCAGCGGCTGGTCGTCGCCCTGATTGCCGGCGGCGACGACGACGAGCGCACCACTGGCCACCGCGCGCTGCAGTGCCCGGCGGTAGTCGCTGTTGATCCCGCCCTCCTTGCCGATGCTGAGGTTGATGATGTCGGCGCCCTGCGCGCGGGCGTAATCGAGGGCGGCCGCGACATCGCTGTCGAAATAACCGCAGCCGGGACTGTCGCAGACACTCGCGTCGCGCAGGTCCGTACGGATCGCCAGGAGCGTGGCTTGCGGCGCGATGCCGCGCATGCCCGCACCGTCGACATTGGCGGCGACGATGCCCGCGACATGGCTGCCGTGGCCGCTCTCGTCCTCCAGCGTATCCCGGCTGCCGGTGACGATGTCGATGCTGTTTTGCCGGTCGATCCGACCGACGAACTCGGGATGGTCGAGCGAAATCCCGGAATCGATCACCGCGACCTCGACCCCGCGGCCGGTCGCCCCCTGAGCGTAGGCGATGTCCGCGCCCACCTGGGCGACACCATAGTTGGCGGTGCTCTCCGCCGTTCCGACCGGCTGATCGCTCGGCTGCAGCACAGGCGTGATGCGGATCGGGTCGGGAGCGCTGACGGTGCGCACCGTGCCGTCGGTTCCCGAGGCACCGCCACCGCCACCGCCGCCACCGCCACCACAAGCGGCGAGGAGCACACCGGCGGTGACGACCGGCAACCAAGTCGCTGCGCGCTGCAGCGACCGGCGTCGTCGACCAGCGGACATACGAAAGCCGTCGAGCGACCGTCGTCGCAGGCACATGGCGTTTCCTCGCGACCAACCCTCGGCCGGCGAGGTTAACCAATCGGTAGCCATGGTAAAGCCCTGCGGCGCCGACAAGGCGGGGCGGCGCCCCATAGTATCTTATTGCGACGGCGGGATTTTTCCGAACCGCAGGAGCACTCGGGTGATCCACCACCGAGGGTTGTCAGTGAATGCTGGTCGACTGCCGTCGCGGTGTCCGGCGCGGCGCGGCTCAGCGGGTCGGATCGACGACGAGCTTGCCCGTGGTCTCGCGCCGTCGTAGTCGATCGATCGCCGCGGCGGTGTCGGCGAGCGGCACGACTTCGCTGATCGCCGGGCGAATGATCCCGTCTCGGCACCAATCGAACAGATCGCGAAAGCCGGCGCGCAATCGTTCCGGGTCGTGGCGGCGATAACTGCCCCAATAGAAGCCGAGTGCGGCGACGTTCTTGACCATCAGAATATTCGCCGGGATCTGCGGAACCGTGCCGGACGCGAAGCCGATGACGACGATCCGCCCTTCCCAGGCGAGGCAGCGCAGCGATGCGTCGAACAGTGGCCCGCCGATCGGATCGAAGACGACATCGACGCCGCGGCCCTGGGTCAAGGCCTTCACCCGGTCGACGAGATCGGGGGCGTCACTGTCGATGACGTGGTCGGCGCCGTGCGCTTTGGCGATCGCCGTGCGCGCTTCGCCGCGCGCCGTGGCGATGACCGTGGCGCCCAGCGCCTTGCCGCATTCGACTGTCGTCAACCCGACCCCGCCGGCGGCACCGTGCACCAGCAAGACCTCGCCGCGGGCGAGTGCCGCCCGCCAGACGAGCGCCCCGTAAGCGGTGCCATAGGCGATCGCGAAGCCTGCCGCGGTGACCGCATCGAGTTCGTCCGGCAGGACGACCACGTCGTCCGCCCGGGCCACCGCCTGCTCGGCGAAGCCGCCGTGATCGACCAGCGCCAAGACCCGCTGGCCGACCGAAAGACCGCCGACCCCGACGCCTACGGCATCGATCGTGCCCGCCACCTCGAGACCCGGTACGAAGGGCAGGGTCGGGCGCTCCTGATAGCGGCCCTCCAGCATCAGGGCGTCGGCGAAATTGATGCCGGCGGCCTCGACCGCGATGCGCACGTGGCAGGCACCGGGCTCGGGTGCGGGCAGATCGACCAACTGGAGCCCGGCGGTGCCGCTCAGTTCTCGGGTCAAGATGGCTCGCATGCTGGTCCTCGGTGCTCTCACAGACGGCAAAGTGGCGACGGCGACACGGCGATCGCCGCTGATCACCGCTGGCAGAAACGCCATCCGCAGCATATCTGCAAGTCCATGCAGACGGATACCACGCGCGGCTACTTCGCCATCGGGGCCGAACGGATCTCGAAGGCGATGAATCTCGGCAATCTGGTGCGGTCGGCCAACGCCTTCGGCGCCAGCTTCGTCTTCCTGATCGATGCGCAGTACGACCGAAAGACCGCGAAATCGGACACGTCGAATGCCGAGGTGGCACTGCCCGTCTACGACGTGGCCAGCCCGAACGACCTCCGGTTGCCGCGGGGCTGCCGGTTGGTGGGTGTCGAACTCGTACCCGAGGCGATCGACCTGCCGAGCTTTCGCCATCCGCTCCAGGCGGCCTATGTCTTCGGTCCGGAGCGCGGCAGCCTCAGTCCGGCACTGGTCGAGCGCTGCGAGCACGTGGTCCGCATTCCGACCCGGTTCTGTATCAACCTCGCCGTGGCCGGTGCCGTGGTCATGTACGACCGGATGGTCTGCCTCGGCCGGTTCGCCGAGCGGCCGGTTCGCGTCGGCGGGCCGCCGGCGCGCCGCTGAGGCCTTTCGCGACCGGGCTGCGGCGGATATGGAATAGAAACCGTAAGTGGCATCTGGTATCCACCGGCCAACGTCGTTCGAGCCTGCCCAACTCCCTTTCGAGCCTGCCCAACTCCCTTTCGAGCCTGCCCAACTCCCTTTCGAGCCTGCAAGGAAGCCCATGCAACGATCTCTCGCCCTCGTCACCGGCTTGGTCGTCGTGCTCGGCCTCGGTGCCGAGGCAGTCGCCCAATCCCCGCAGTTTCTCGGCGATTTCCGCGACTGGCATCTCTATGCTTACGACGACACCTCCGGAAAGATATGCTACATCGCCAGCAAGCCTACCGAGGAAGCGGGCAACTGGAACCGGCGCGGGCCGGCGGCCGTCCTCGTCTCGCGCTTGCCGATCCCGGATGCCCGCGAGCAGATCAGCGTGCAGCCGGGCTATACCTTCAAGTCGGGCAGCACGGTGGAATTGACGATCGGCACTCGGGAATGGCAGCTGTTCACCCAGGGTGAGCATGCCTGGGCGAATACCAACGAAGAGGATCAGGCGATCATCAGCGCCATGCAGGCGGGTGTCGACATGACCGTGCGCGGCACCTCGCAACTCGACACCTATTCGCTCGACACCTACTCGCTGCTCGGTTTCACCGCGGCGTTCGAGGCGATGCGCGATGCTTGTCCGGACTGAGGCTGTCGCGCTCGGCGCTTCGCTGCCCAAGCCCCTGGCGGCGGACGGCAAACCCAGCCTGATCGGCCTCGACGTACCGGCGCTGACCCTGATCGTGGCGGCACTGGAGCCCGGGACGGCCAAGCTGGCGATGCTCCGCGCCCGCCAGTTGTTCCATTGGATCTACCATCGAGGTGCGGCCGAGTTCGCGCTGATGACCACGCTGCCGAAGGGTTTGCGCGACAAGCTCGATGTCGAATTCTCGGTCGCCCGGCCGAGCGTGACCACCGCCCAGCGGGCCAGCGACGGTACGCGCAAGTGGCTGTTGCGCTTCGCCGACGGTCAGGAGGTGGAGAGCGTCTTCATCCCCGAGGAGGACCGCGGCGCACTCTGTGTCTCGACCCAGGTCGGCTGCACACTGTCCTGCAGCTTCTGCCACACCGGGACGATGCCGCTGGTCCGCAATCTCCGCACCGCCGAGATCACCGCCCAGCTGCTCGTCGCCCGTGATGCACTCGGCGAATGGCCGACCGCCAAGGAAGGCCGGCTGTTCACCAACATCGTGGTCATGGGCATGGGCGAGCCACTCTTCAACTACGACAACACGGCCGCAGCACTCCGGCTCGCCATGGACGAGACGGGTCTCGCGTTGTCCCGGCGGCGGATTACGCTGTCGACCTCGGGCGTGGTGCCGAAGATCGAGCAATGCGGGCGCGAACTCGGGGTCGGGCTCGCCATCTCGCTGCACGCGGTCAGCGACCAACTCCGCGACGAGCTGGTGCCTTTGAACCGCAAGTGGAACATCGCCACCCTGCTCGATGCCTGCCGCAACTATCCGACGCGGCGACCGATCACCTTCGAATACGTGATGCTGCACGGCGTGAACGACAGCGACGCCGAGGCACGTGAGTTGGTCCGCCTGCTCGACGGCATCCCGGCCAAGGTCAACCTCATCCCGTTCAACCCCTGGCCGGGCGCCCCCTACGCCTGCTCGTCGAACAACCGCATCCGGGCGTTCGCCGCGATCGTCGAGGCGGCGGGCTACGCCTCGCCGGTGCGCACGCCGCGCGGCCGCGACATCCTCGCCGCCTGCGGTCAGTTGAAGACCGCGAGCGAGCGGCAACGGCGGCAGCGGGCGAGTGCTGCGGACCGTCCGGCCGCTCTCGTCGAGCTGATCGGGTAGAGCTGCCTTGCGGCGGTTCATCGTCGGCTTCCTCGCGACACTGGGGGCGATCACCTTGCTCCTCGTCGGCGTGCTCGCCGGTTCCGGCTGGTGGCTGATGCGCACCTTCGGCGGGCCCGAGCCGCTGCCCGAGACGATGGTGCTCACCCTCGACCTCGGCGAACCCTTGAGCGAGACGCGGCCGAGCGATCCCTTGGCCCCGCTGGGGCTGCAACGGCCGCTGGAGGTCAGCGAGCTGGTGCTGGCCCTGGAGCGGGCGAGCGACGACCCGCGGGTCGCCGGCCTCGTCGCCCGGCTCGATGCGACGTCGCACGGCTTTGCCGTCGCCGAGGAGGTGCGCGCGGCGGTTCGGGCCTTCGCGGCGAGCGGCAAGCCAGCCGTCGCCTGGGCGGACAGTTTCGGCGAGCTCGGAGCCGGCAACGAGGGTTACTTCATCGCCACCGCCTTCGACAGCATCCACTTGCAGCCGGGCGGCATGCTCGGGCTGACCGGGCTGATCGCCGAGGTGCCGTTCATCGTCCCGCTGCTCGACCGGCTCGGCATCGAGGCCGAGCTCACCCGCCGCTCGGATTACAAGACGGCCTTCGACAGCGTGATCGAGCCGGGGCTGACCGATGCCAATCGGGAAATGCTGAACGACCTGCTCGACGGTCTCTACGGCACGATGGTCGGTGCCGTCGCCGAGGCGCGCGGGCGGACCCCCGAGGCGATCGAACAGCTGATCGACAACGGTCCGCTCCTGGCGAACGACGCACTGGCGGCCGGCCTCGTCGACAGCCTGGCCTTTCGCGACGAGGTGGTCGATCGAGCGCTCGATGCCGCCGGGTCCGACGCCGAGCTCGTCGGCCTCGACCGCTACGCCCGGCAGCCGAGCGAGGCAGGCGACGACGAGGCGGAGACCACCATTGCCCTGATCGTCGGGCAGGGGGCGATCCAGCGCGGCTCGGCCGGGCTCGACCAGCTGATCGGCGCCGACGACTTGGCCGACCAGCTGGCCGAGGCACGCGAGGACGAGGCTATCGATGCCGTGGTGCTACGCCTCGATACCGGCGGCGGCTCGGCCGTCGCCTCCGAGACCATCGGCCGCGAGGTGACACTGCTCCGCGAGGCGGGCAAGCCGCTGATCGTTTCGATGAGCAACGCCACGGCCTCCGGCGGCTACTGGATCGCCATGGGGGCGAGCCATATCGTCGCCCAGCCGACCACGCTCACCGGTTCGATCGGCGTGATCGCCGGCAAGCCCGTCCTCGCCGAGGCCTGGGATATGCTCGGCGTGCGCTGGGAAGCCGTCGAGCGGGGCGAGAATGCCGGTTTCATGTCGCTCAACCGCCCGTTCGACGAGTCCGGCCGCGAGCGCCTGGAGGCCAGCGTCGATGCTCTCTATACCCGCTTCAAGGAAGGGGTCGCCGCCGGCCGCGACCTCTCCCTCGAGGCGGTCGAGGCGGTCGCCGAGGGCCGGGTTTGGCTCGGCGAGCAGGCGCTCGGTCACGGCCTCGTGGACGAACTCGGCGGTCTGCCGACAGCACGCGCCGCCGCCGTTCGGCTCTTGAACCTGCCCCCCGACGCGCCGGTCACGTTGCGCCGCTACCCGGAGCCGCCACGTCCCTGGGAGCAAGTCCTCAGGCTGTTCGACGAACCTTGGATAGCGGCGATGCGCGCGGCCTTCGCCTGGTGGCGGCGGGTCGAGTCGGCAGGTCCGGTCGAGGCCACACTGCCACGCTTTCGCTGAGCTCGGCTCGGGACAAAGGCACTCGACGGCGCGCCGCAGTCAAGCGGCCGCTGTTTTCGCGCGAGCGTCGACCTCGGCGAAGAAGCCGGTGACGTCCTCCAGCACTTCGGCTCGCCAGCGGAACAGGCGGGCGAGCGCGAGCAGGGTCGCGGCGTGGCCGAGCCCCTCGTATTCGCGGGTGACGACCGGCACACCTTCGGCTTCCAGCAGCTCCTGGAGGCGATGAATGTTTTTCGGCAACACCACGTCGTCGTCGCTGCCGTTGGCGAGCAGCATGGGTGGCGCGTCGCTGCGGACCCGGTTGACCGGTTGGGTGGCCTCGAGGTTCTCGACGCCGGCGAAGGCTTCCTCGGTGGCCGTGACGCGCAACGGGAGAAAGTCGTAAGGGCCGGAAAGAGCGGCAACGGCAGCGATGCTTTCCCGCTCCAGCCCGCCGGCCGCAGCGAGTTCGGCGGCTAGTGCCAGCATCACCGCATTGTAGGCGCCGGCCGAATGGCCGACGAGATAGACCGGGCCCCGGCGGCTGCCGAATTCCTCGGCTCTGGCCTGAAACGTGGCTGCGGCCCGGCCGCAGTCGATGACGAAGTCGGGGTAGCGGACATCCGGCACGACGCGATAGTCGGGAATGGCGACGAGATAGCCGGCGGCGGCAAAGGCGCGACCGACGAAGGCGTAGTTGGCCTTGTCACCATTGCGCCAGGAGCCGCCGTAGATGAACACGAGAAGCGGCGGGTTCTCGATGCGCGCATCGGGTGCGTAGACATCGAAGCGGTGTCGCGGGTCGGGGCCGTAGACGACGTCCTCGGCGCGTCGATGCGAGCCCCGATCCTTGGGCGACACCGCGTTCATGATGCCGAGCGGGCTGCAGGCGGCGACGAGCGGTGCGAGCAGCGGCAGGCTCAGGGCGGCGCGGCGGGACGGCAATTTGTCGGTCCTCATCGTCGTCGAAACGAATGATCGCAGGCGGCAACAGGCGATATGGCATTGGCGCCAGCGATGATCAGGGGGTGGTCACGCTCGAGGCCCTAGTCGTAGCGCAGCCCCTGCGCCTTGCCGCCGAAGACACGATAGGCGAAGATGGTGGTTCCGGCGATGATCGGCATCACGAGAACCACGCCGACCAGGATGATCGCGAGGCTCTCGGCCGCGGCAGCGGCGTCGTCGATGGTCAGCTGTTGCGGCACGACATAGGGGTAGAAGCTGTAGGCGAGGCCGGTAAAGGCCAGCACGACCAGCGCGCAGCCGAGGGCGAAGGGCAGCCAGCACCAGCGATCCTCGGCATCCGGCAGGTGCTGCAGGGCGAGCCAGAGGGCCGCCAGAATGCCCGCGGAGACCAGCGGCAGCGGGGCGAGCAGCAAAATCTCCGGCATGCTGAACCAGCGCTCGAAAATCCGCGGGCTGGCCAGCGGTGTGGCGAGCGAGATGACGGCCATGCCGATGACGACGAAGACGAGGCCGCGGCGCGACCAGCTTACCGCCCGGTGCTGCAGTGCGCCTTCGGTTTTGAGGATGAGCCAGGCCCCGCCGATGAAGGCGTAGCCGGCGGCGAGGCAGACGGCGGTGAGTGCGGCGAAGGCCACGGTGAAGACCGTATGCTCGAGCGCCATGATGTAGATGCCGAGCATCCAGCCCTGGGCGAGGGCGGTCATCAGCGAGCCCGCGAAGAAGAGGCGGTTCCACCGCGCTTTCTCGGCGGCGACCACCTTTGCCCGGAACTCGAAGGCGACACCACGCAGCACGAGGCCGACGAGCATCACGAAAACCGGCAGGTAGAGTGCCTGGAGGATCAGGCCGTGCGCCACCGGAAAGGCCACGAGCAGGATGCCGACGGCCAGCACGAGCCAGGTCTCGTTGGCGTCCCAGAAGGGTCCGATCGAGGCGATCATCGTATCCTTCTCTTCATCCTCGGCGGCCGGCAGGAGGATGCCGACGCCGAGGTCGAAGCCGTCGAGAACGACATAGACGAGGATCGCGAACCCCATGAGGCCGGCGAAGACCAGCGGCAGCCAGGTCGCGGGATCGTCGAGGAAGCTCGGCATCGGGCTAGGCCGTGGTTGCGAGGGCTGCGCGCATCCGCTCGTGCGCCGGGCCGGCGGGCACGTCACCGGCCTTCCGGGCCAGCAGGAAGAGCACGCCGATATAGGTCGCGAGCAGCAGCACGTAGAGGGTGACGTAGCCGACGAGCGTCGGGGCGATCATGGCAGGCGGGACGTCGCCCACGGCTTGGCTGGTCGAGAGTACCCTCCAGACCAGCCAGGGCTGGCGACCGATCTCGGTCGTGTACCAGCCGGCGAGCGTGGCGATCCAGCCCGAGAAGGTCATGGCGACGAAAGCCCGGGCCGGCCAGATGCCGAGGTCGCCCCAGCGCCAGAGGCGAAAGGCGCCGTACCAGGCGAGCACGAGCATCAACAGACCCATGCCGACCATGACCCGAAAGGCGAAGAAGACCGGTGTCACCGGTGGGTGCTCACCCGAGTAGTCGTCGAGCCCGGGGACGACCCCGTCGGCGCTGTGCGTCAGGATCCAGCTGGCCCCGTTCGGGACGGCGATCTCGAACCGGTTGGTGCGGGCTTCCTCGTCGGGGATGGCGAAGAGCACGAGCGGGACGTTGCCGCGGGTTTCCCAGTTCGCCTCCATCGCCGCCACCTTCTGCGGCTGATACTCGAGCGTGTTGAGCCCGTGCAGGTCGCCGGCGACGATCTGCAAGGGGGCGAGGATCGCGGCCATGCCGATGCCGACCCTGAGCCCGAGCGACACGCTGCGCACCCGGTCGCCCCGCAGCCAACGGTAAGCGGAAAGCCCGGCGATGAGGAAGGCGGCAGTCAGGCCCGATGCCAAGAGCACGTGGACGACGCGATAGGGCATCGACGGGTTGAAGATGATCGCCCACCAGTCGGTCGCGTGCACCACGCCGTCGCGGATCTCGAAGCCCTGCGGCGTCTGCATCCAGCTGTTGAGGACGAGAATCCAGAAAGCGGAAAGCGTGGTCCCGATCGCGACGATGACGGTGGCCGCGGTGTGCACGCGGTTGGAGACCCGGCGGAAGCCGAAGAGCATGACGCCGAGGAACACGGCCTCGAGGAAGAAGGCGGTCATGATCTCGTAGGCCAGAAGCGGGCCCGCGACGTTGCCGACCTTCTCCATGAAACCCGGCCAGTTGGTGCCGAACTGAAAGCTCATGGTGATGCCGGAGACGACGCCGAGGGCGAATGTCACGGCGAACACCTTCACCCAGAGCCGGTAGGCCTCCATCCAGGCCATGTCCCGGGTGCGGTTGTAGGCGAGCTTGAGCCCGACCAGCACCCAGCCCAAGGCGATGGTGATCATCGGAAAGAGGATGTGGAACGAGATGTTGGCGGCGAACTGCAGCCGCGAGAGGAGAAGGGCGTCCATGTCCATCGGTCAGGCTTCCCTGGCGGTCTCGATCGGTGTGGTCGGGTCCCCCGTCTGGTCGTCCTGGCGGTGTCGGCCGGGCAAGAGCGTCAAGCGGTCCTTGAATTCCAGCACTTTTTGGACCTGGGCACCGAGTGTCAGCAGTTGGACCAACCGCTTCGTCTCCAGCCCGCGCACATCGCCGTACCAGCCGCACAAGAGCTCGATCAGCTCGTGCATCTCTTGCAGTCTCGCCTGGGCATGTAGCTCCTCCGGCGAGCCCGGTTCCTGCATCAAGGCCTCGCGCAGCATGGTGAGCGTCGGATCGACCTCGCGCTTCTTGCGCTCCTCGACGAGTGTCCGGAGGATCGTCCAGACGTCGTCCGGGGTCGTGAAGTAGTCGCGGCGGTCACCCGGCACGTGCTTGAGGCGGACGAGGTTCCAGGCCTGCAGTTCTTTCAGCCCCATCGAAACGTTGGAGCGCGAAAAGCCCAGCCGCCCGGCGATCGCCTCGGCATGCAGCGGCTCGCTCGACAGGAAGAGCAGGGCATAGATCTGCCCGACCGTGCGGTTGATGCCCCAACGGCTCCCCATCTCGCCGAAATGGAGGACCGCGGCCTGAACGAGCGGTGGGAGGTTCATCGTCCATCCACGTATTTCAGAAATTTCTGAAAAAGGAGATAGCGAGCCGGACAGCTTCGGCAAGGTGGACGGTGGCAGTTGCCGAGACCACAAGGAGGGGCAGAACGGCCGTGTTCGGCGGATCGGCGGCACCCCCGGACTCGATCCCGGGCTTTGCGTCCGCGCGGTCCATCCCACATAAAGGGGCCGCACTCGGGTTAGCTGCCGGTGCGCTGAAACGAGACCCTGATCGATGCGAATGTGAATAGGTGAATCGGGATGACCGAGGTGGCGAAGGGAGTGCCGGTGCGGTTGCGCGCCGAGGATGTCGAGGATTTGGCGGTGTTGGCGGCCTTGTTGCAGGATGCGCGCATTACCCTGCGCGAGATGGTCTTCGATCCCGAGGCGAACAGCTTTATTGCGGCCTTCACCCGCTATCGGCGCGAGCTGCAGCCCGACCCGACCTGTTGTGAAGGGCTCACCGAATGCGGCTCGGCGTTGCGTTTCGATTGTATCAGTGCGGTCAAGCACAAGAAGCTCGATCCGGCCGACCTCGATCGCGAACTCACCCTCTTGACCATCGCGACGGCACCCGGCGATCGACAGCTCTTCCACATCGAGCTCGTGTTCGACGAGGGCGTTCAGATCCAGCTGCGGACCGATTGCATCGACGCGCTGCTCGAGGATTTCGGCGAGGCCCGCCTTTCGCTAGAGACTCCTTGCGATCATTTCGCCGAGGAGGTCGCTGTTGCGAGCCGCGCCTGATCGTTGTCGACCATGTCGCGTTCGGACGCCGAACGGCGCCGACACATGAGCACCACCGAGCCGGCGAACGACGAGACGGCGGTCGAGCGGATCGTCGCGATCGAGCTCGACGAGAAGAGTATCGCTCGCTGGTCGCCAGAAATCGAGCACGAGCGCAACGTTGCGATTTTCGATCTTTTGGAAGACAACCGCTTCTCCCTCAAGAAGGGGGGCAGCGGGCCGTATCGGCTGTTCTTGAGTCTGCGTGATTCGACGCTGGTGTTCGCGCTCGAGGACCACGCCGGCGTCCGCCTCGAGCTCACTTTGTCGGCCAAGCCGCTGAAGCGTGTGATCAAAGACTATTTCATGATCTGCGAGAGCTATTTCGGCGCTATCCGTGGTGCTGCACCCGGACGGATCGAGGCGATCGACATGGCGCGGCGCGGGCTGCACAACGAGGGGGCGGAGATTCTCCAAGAGGCGCTGGCCGATCGGGTGACGATGGACGGCAACACCGCTCGCCGCCTCTTCACCCTCGTCTGCGTCCTGCATCTGCGTGGCTGACTGGACGATGTCCGACCCTGCGGGGCGGCGGGTCTGGCCATGACGAACGATTTGCCGGGGGCGGTGTTGTTCGCCTGCACGATGAACCAGATCCGCTCGCCGATGGCCGAAGCCTTGCTCAAATACCTGCACGGGCGGCGGATCTTCGTCCAGAGTGCCGGGGTGCGGGCCGGCGATGCGGTCGATCCCTTCGCCGTCATGGTCATGGACGAACTCGGCATCGACATCGAAAAACATCGCCCGCGTGATTTCGACCACCTCGAGGACGACTATTTCGATCTCGTGATCTCGCTGTCGCCCGAAGCCCAGCACAAGGCGGTCGAACTGACCCGGCACAGCGCCTGTGACCTCGAGTTCTGGCACATGCCCGATCCGAGCCTCGTCGAGGGCAGCCGCGAGCAGCGGCTCGAAGCCTATCGCGAGCTGCGCGACCTCTTGCTGCGTCGCATCAGCCAGCGCTTCCCGCCAGCCGGCACACCGGCACCTTGACACGGATCGTGGCGCAGAGCTTCGAGGAGGCAGCGCCCCCCGCCGGCCCCTCCTGCACCTGTCATCCGTACTCGGCACGAACGTCGGCGCTCGGGTGATGGCCACTTGACCGGTGCGCGCCGGGGCAGCAAGACAGGCCCCGCTCGTCCCTTGATCCTCTCTCGAAATTGTCGCTCTTGTCCCAGCCGCTGCTCGTTCTCGCCTCCTCCTCGCCCCGCCGTCTCGATCTGCTGCGCCAGGTGGGCGTCGAGCCCGATCGGATGGTCGAGCCCGAGATCGACGAGACCGTCGCGAAGGGTGAGCTGCCGCCTCGCCATGCCGAGCGGCTGGCCGGCGAGAAGGCGCGGGCCGTGGCCGACAGGCTCGACATCGCGGCCTACGTCCTGGCGGCCGACACCGTCGTCGCCTGCGGTCGGCGGATCCTGCCCAAGGTGCAGAACGAAGCGATGGCGGCCGATTGTCTCGCACTCTTGTCCGGCCGCCGGCATCGGGTGCACGGCGGTGTGGCGGTGGTGACGCCGGAGGGGCGGATGGTGACCCGCATCGTCACCACCCTGGTCCGCTTCAAGCGGTTGTCGGCGGCCGAAACCGCCGCCTACCTGGCATCCGGCGAATGGCAGGGCAAGGCCGGCGGCTATGCGATCCAGGGTCGGGCCGCCGCCTTCATCCCCTGGATCAACGGCTCTTACGCCAATGTGGTCGGGCTGCCCCTGGTCGAAACTTTGGGGCTGCTCGAAGGCCTCGGCTGGCGGCGGCCGGCATGAGCATCGAACTCGTGGTCGAAGCGACCCCGGACACGCTCGCCATGGCGATCGTCGAGGATGGCGCGCTCATCGATCTCTGGAGCGTGGAGCGCAGCGACCGTGCGGTCGAGGAGCGGCTCTTTCTCGCCCGCGTGACCGGCATCGAGCCCGCGGTCGACGGGGCCTTCCTCGACCACGGCGGCGAACGGCCGGGCTTCATCACCGGTAAAGATGCTCGGTTTCGCAAGGGCTTGTCCAAGAAGGTGTCGATCAAGCATTGCCTCGAAGACGGCGAATGGTTGATCGTCCAGGGTGTCCGCGCGGCAGAGGGCGACAAGGGCGCGCGCTTCACCACCGACCTGCGTCTCTCGGGCCGAAGCCTCGTCTATCGGCCGTACGGTGACGAGGTCACCGGCGCGCGCGGCATCCGGCCGGCCGAGCGTGACGCCGCGGTCGAGCGCGGCCGGGCCCTGCTGGAGCGCTCGCAACTCGGCGGCGGCCTCGTGGTGCGTCGGACAGCGCTCGCCGAAACGGATGCGGCGCTCGACGCCGAGCTTCGCGAGCTCGCAGCCCTTTGGCAGCGGCTCGAGCCTTTGCCGCGCTCCGCCGAGCGCAAGACGGGGCCGCTGCCGGTGGGGCCGAGCCCACTCGCCCGGCTGCTTTGGCGGGCGACAGAGTTGGCGCCGGCGCGGCTGGTGGTCGCCGACGACGCGCTGGCAGCCGAGGCAAGGCGGCTGCTGGAAGCACTGCCCGCAGCGCAGCACCCCGAGCTCGAGGTTTTGCCCGGGCAGGCCAGCGCCTTTGCCGCGACCGGCGTCGAGACCGCACTCGCCGAAGCCTCGGCGCGCGAGGTGGCGTTGCCGGGCGGCGGCCGGTTGATCATCGAGGAGACCGCGGCCTGCGTGGCGATCGATGTCGACAGCGGCGGCCGGCCCGCGCTCGAGGTGAACCTGGAGGCGGCGGCGGCGATCGGCCGGCTGGTGCGCTTGCGCAACCTCGGTGGCACGCTCGTCGTCGATTTCGTCGATCTCTTGGGCAAGGGGCCGCGGCAGCGGCTGGAGGCGGCGTTGCAGCGGGCCTTCAAGGGCGATCCGCTGCCGGTGCAGATCTATCCGATGTCGCCCTTGGGCATCGTGCAGATCAGCCGGGCCAAGCGCGGCGGCCAACCGCTCTCCGCGCTCGGGCGGATCTGCCCGACCTGCGGCGGCAGTGGCCGGGTGCCGCGGTGAGCGAGCAGCGGCCGGCCGAGCCGATCCCCGCGCGGCGCCGGCGGCGCTGTCCCACCTGTGGCAAGCCCATGGTGATGCGCTATCGCCCGTTCTGCTCGGCCCGCTGCCGCGACATCGACCTCGGCCGGTGGCTCGATGGTGGCTATGCGGTGCCGGCGGTGGAGGTCGACGACGACGAGGACCCGAGCCCCGAACGGCAGCCGCCGGAGCGCGACTGAGCCGCCCTCGGCTACCCTCGCCCTCGGCTACTCCCGAAGGAATTGGCAATCGCCGTGAAGTGGCGCAGCCGCTGCTCGTTGAAGGTGCGGATATTGGCGGCGTGGCGGCTGTCGTCGTCGGCCAGCAGCATGATCTTGACGATGAGACCCACGGGCTCGACGCCGAAGCGGCAGGTGAGCTCGCTCTCGGTCGGCCCGTCGTCACAGGCCGCGAGCGGCAGCCGGCTCAACCCTTCGAGGCCGGAGACCAGCGTCTCGATCGCCGAGCGGAACATCTCGCTCGCAAACGGGCTGTCCGGATCCTCGCCGAGATCCTGGACGGTACCGGCGACGGCATCGAGATCGACGATCATCTGCCGCTCCAGCCAGGCCGCGGGATCGGTCCAGGCGAGCCCGTCGGTTTCCCGATCGAGTTCGCGAACCGAAAGCCTGCTCAACGCGCGAAACGTCCCCTCCTGCGCCTGCACGATCGCCAATTCACCGTCGTCGGTGGCGATGCTGCAGCCGAGACCCAGCTGCTCCGGTACGGTGAGCCGGTCGCAAAGTGTATCGGCGACGCCGAGGCTCGGCCAAACGAGCCACCCGACAACAACCGAGGCGGCAGCGCGGCTCAGGCAGCGATCCATCGACGCTTCTCGGAGAACAGCACGTTCGTGACCGAGACCACGCGGCCGAGCCGCTTGGCGAGCAACCCCGCCTGGTCCGCGTCGATCGAACTCATCTGCAGATCGACCACGAGCTCGTCGGCAGGCCCACCGGTGCGGCTGGCGTGGCACTGGTCGGGCACGAAGCCGTAGAGGGCAAAAACCTCGAGGACCCGCGGCAGGGCCGCCGGATCGACATCCGAATGGACGGAAAAACAAAAGGTGGACATGGGATACTACCCGTCAGGTGATGGAACGAAGAAGGTCCAGACCCGGCCTCAACGCGAGACCGGGCGGCTAATTCGCAGCACCTGGTGGGTCTTGCTCATGAGATGGGGTTACGACGGGCATGCGGCGAGGTCAAGGCGAGAGGCGGGGGAAACGATCTCGCCTGCCCCGGCCTCGGGATTTTATCGGCCCGCGTGGCGCGGCGGCCGTCGAACGGTTCGACCTGCCCCTCTGGCGTGACCCGGCTTGATCGATGCGCCACCTCGCTGCAGGTGATAGGGGGGCGAGGCAGCCGCGAAGGGGAGGATGTTGCAGAAGCGCGATCAGCAGCCGCGGTCCGGCGTCGCCCCCGGCATAGCGTCCGACTTCAGCGTGCACGACCTCGTAGCACAGCTCGAGGTGCTGGCGGATCGCAACCGGGTATCACTCCTGGAGATCGTTCAGAGCTGGGGTAGCCACTCGTTCGTGCCGATCCTGCTCGTGCTGGCGCTCATGGTGGTGTCGCCGCTCAGCGGCATTCCGATGTTCTCGTCGTTCTGCGGTACCATTATTGCGTTCGTTTCGTTGCAGATGTTGTGGAAGCGTGATGTCGTCTGGTTGCCAGGCTTCGTCGGACGGCGCACGGTGCCGGGAAAGCGGCTGCGGGCAGCCTTGGGCTTCATGCGTCGCGTCGCCGATGTTTTCGACCGTGTCACCCGTGCCGACCGCCTGCATCGGCTGGTCGATCGCCCCGGCCGGATCGTGCCGCAGGCGCTGTGTGCGCTGTGTGGTGTGTTGATGCCGCTTTTGGAGATCGTGCCGTTCTCGTCCTCGGTTCTCGGTGCGGCGGTGCTTTGCTTCGCCCTCAGCCTCTTGACCCGGGATGGCCTCTTGACCGTGGTCGGTATCGCCATTCTGTCCTTGGTCGTCCTGCTGCCGTCCTTGGCGCTCGCTGCGGCGACCGACGTCGCAGTGGTGTGGACGGCTTGCTGCGGACGACAGGCGTGAACCTGATGCACCCCGTTCCCCGAAGTGTGGCTGACGACACGATGGTTCAGTCGGCTACGGGACGCGGCCGGCTGCGTCGCGTTCAACAGTCGGGACGAGCCGCGTTGCCTGCTCCTCGGCCTGCTCCGTCGCGAGCGCCGCGGACCTGCCGGCATCGGCGCCGAGGGCCTGGTCATCCTCCTGCTCTATGCCGGCGTCATCGGCCTGCAAATCTGGCAGGGCTGAGCCGAACGAGTCCGAGCCGCAAGATCAGGTCAGAAAAAGATGTGGGGGAAATGATTTCCCCCACGCCCCCTCGGGTTTTTGGTTGAGGTTGCTTTTACTGTTTCGCCGGGTGTGCTCGTCGATCAAAAGCCCAGATCATGCGCTCGCCGCATCGCAACTAGGGTGTGAATACAGCCCAAAAACCCAACGAACGCCACCGACCCGAAAGTAACGGTGGGGCGCGGGGAGGCGTGCCTCCCCGATACTTCCTTTATTCCGGAATGGCGCCGTTGGTGAGCTGCTTCAGGTAGGTCCGTCCTTGTTGCGAGACGCGGAAGCGGCCGCGGGTTACGGCGAAGACGCGGCGGGCGGCGAGAGATTGGCGGACGCATTGCGATGCGTTGCCGATCTTGATGCCGTGTTCGGCGAGGCGTTTGTTGGCGTCGCCGGTGGCGAAGCTGTCGTCGGAGGAGAGTTGCTGGAGGTAGAAGCCGGCGGCGAGCATGCGGTCGACTTCGGTGGCACTTTGCGGGAGGTAGTGGAGGTATTCGCCGAAGGGGGGCAGCTCGAGCTTGGCGGGGGTGGTGGGTGAGGATGGTTTGCTCGCTGTGGCGGCCGCGGTCGGGCGGATGGTGACATGGGCCTCGGGCAGGCGGTCGAGGAGGGCGTCGATCTGTGGACGAAAGCCCTGGATGAAGTCTTCCGTACCCTCGACCTCCAGCTCAGACTGAGCGAGATTGATGCGGATTCGGCTGCGCTCGCTCAACTGTCCCACTCTCTTGTATCGAAGCGGGTCTAGCGACTCGAATCGAGTGAGGCAACTTCAGTCGGGATCAGGTCTGCTCAATCAGCGGGTGGCTTTCGAGGACCGCGCGAATCCTGGCCGGGATCGCGGTCGGGCGCTGGGTCACGCGGTCGACGAAGACGTGGACGAAATGGCCTTCGGCCGAGGCCGTGGTTTCGTCGTTCTTGAAGATGCCGATGGTGTAGCGGACCGAGGACGTCCCGAGATGGGCGATGCCGACGCCGGCAGTGACGAGGTCGGGGTAGGCGAGCGAGTTGTGGAAGCGGCAACCGTTCTCGACGGCGATGCCGATGACCGGGTCGTTCCAGGGGTCGAGCCCGCCTTCGCCGACCAGCATGCCGGCGATCGCGGTGTCGAAATAGCTGTAGTAGACGACGTTGTTGACGTGGCCGTAGAGGTCGTTGTCGTGCCAGCGGGTGCTGATCTCGGCGAAATAGCTGAAGGCCGCGCGCGTGACGGGCGGCTGGCGCTTCGGTTTGCTCTCGGCGTTGTTCACGGGTCGTCTCCTGAAAAGCGGCGCTCCAGCATGGCGAAGAGGGCGCGCAGGCCGGTGGCCTCGCCGCCGCGGGGCCGGCCGGGGCGGCCTTCGTCGTTCCAGGCGAAGATGTCGAGATGCGCGTAGGCCTTGGTATCCTCGACGAAGCGGGCGAGGAACAGGGCGGCGGTGATGGCACCCCCCATGGGCTTCGATCCCGTGCTCGAGAGGTCGGCGACACTGCTTTTCAGAAGGTCGCGGTAGGGCGGGTGGAGAGGCAGGCGCCAGAGCGGTTCGCCCACCGTGGTGCCGGCATCCAGGATGTCCTGGGCGAGGGCGTCGTCGGTCGAGAAGAGGGCCGGAAGGTCGGTGCCCAGCGCCACGCGGGCGGCACCGGTCAGGGTCGCCGCATCGAGAAGGAGAGCCGGGCGCTCGCGATCGGCTTCGGTCAGCGCATCGGCGAGGATCAGCCGGCCTTCGGCGTCGGTGTTGCCGATCTCGACCGAAAGGCCCTTGCGGGTGGCGATCACGTCGCCCGGCCGAAAAGCGTTGGCGGCAATGCTGTTCTCGACGGCGGGAACCAGAAGGCGCAGGCGGACGGGCAGGCCCGCGGCCATGATCATCCGGGCGAGCCCGGTCATGCAGGCCGCCCCGCCCATATCCTTTTTCATGTTGCGCATGGCCGAGGACGGTTTGATGTCGAGACCGCCCGTGTCGAAGCACACGCCCTTGCCGACCAGGGTCAGCTTGGGGGCGCCGGGGTCGCCCCAGACGAGGTCGATCAGCCGTGGGGTGCGGCTGCTGGCCCGGCCGACAGTGTGGATGGCGGGGTAGTTGGCTTCGAGCAGGGCCTCGCCTTCGATCGTGCGGATATCGGCGCCGAACCTCTCTGCGACGCCGCGAATGGCGGCTTCGAGTTCGGCCGGGCCCAGGTCGTTGGCCGGGGTGTTGACGAGGTCGCGAGCGAGGAAGACGGATCCGGCGAGGTCGCCGGCGCGCTCGGCCACGGCGGCGTCGCTGGTGGCCAGGCGGGCGGCAGGCTTGCCAGGGTCGGCCTTCTTGTAGCGCTCGAAGCGGTAGCCCGAAAGCGCCCAGCCGTAATGCAGCTCGAACGGATCGAGCAGGCCCTTCGGGTCGTCGATGCGCCAAGGCTGTTCGGTCTTGGGCAGGTTGGCGGCGAGTGCTGCGGCGTCGACGGCGGTGCCCCGCGCCTCGAGGACGAAGACGGCGCCGGCCATGCCCCCGGCTCCGTCCGCGAAGGCGGCGAGCCCGCGTGATCTCGGCTCGAAGCCGGTCGTCTCGAGCCAGCGGCGGGTCGCGGCGTCGGCGGTCGCCAGCCAGTCCTGGTAGCCGTCGACGGTGACGAGGCGGACGGCGGGGGTCGGGCCGGCCTCGGTCACGAAGCAGTCGAGCATCGGGGTCTCCGTCGGGGTCAGGCGATACGCGCGAGGGCGGCGGTGAGACGGGCGGCGGTGGCCTCGGTCTCGGCCAGGCGTTCGCGCTGTTCCTCGACGACCTCCTCGGGCGCTCGCTCTAGGAACGAGCTGTTGCCGAGCTTGGCCTTCAGCTTGCCGGCCTCGCCGTGCAGTTTCTCGATCTCGCGGCCGAGGCGCTTCCTTTCCGCCTCGAGGTCGATGACGTCGCCGACCGGCAGCGCATAGGTGGCGTCACCCTCGACCAGCTGCAGGCTCTTGGCCGGCGGGCTGTCGGTCGTGGTGATACTCTCCAGCCGGGCGAGGCGGCGGATCGCGTCGTCGTGGCTGATGAGGCGCTGGCGGGTGGTCTCGTCGGCGCCCAGCACCTCGAGGCGGAGCTTCGCTCCGGCCGGGACGTTGACCTCGTTTCGAGCGGCGCGGATGCCGGAGACGACGCGGATCAGCCAGTCGAGCTCGGCGCTCGCCGCGTCGCCGACGAGGGACGTGGCATCGAGCGCGGGCCACACGGCCTCGATCAGCATGCCGCCACGGGTCCCATAGAGCTTCTCCCAGAGCGCCTCGCTGACGAAGGGGGCCAGCGGATGGATGAGATGGAGGATGTGCTGCAGAACCCAGCCGAGCGTCGCCTGGGTTTCGGCCTCGGCGGCTGCATCGTCGCCGCCGAGCACCGGCTTGGCGAGCTCGATGTACCAGTCGCAGAAATTCGCCCAGACGAAGTGGTAGAGCCCGAGTGCCGCATCGTTGAAGCGATAGGCCTCGAGCGCGGCAGTCGTGCTTGCCGCGGCCTTCGCGGTCTCGCCGATGATCCAGCGGTTGACGGTGAGCCTTGCGGTCCTGGGATCGAAGGCAGGATCGGTCGTCATGCCGTTCAGCTCGGCGAAGCGGGCGGCGTTCCAGAGCTTGGTCGTGAAGTTGCGATAGCCTTCGACGCGGCTCTCGCCGAACTTGATGTCGCGGCCGTGCGCCGTGCTGGCGAGCAGGGCAAAGCGCAGCGCGTCCGCACCGAACTTGTCGATCAGCGCCAAGGGGTCGACGACGTTGCCCTTGGTCTTCGACATCTTCTGGCCCTTCTCGTCGCGGACCAGACCGTGGATGTGGACCGCGCGGAACGGGACGTCGCGCATGAAGTGCAGGCCCTGCATCATCATTCGCGCGACCCAGAAGAAGATGATGTCGAAGCCGGTGACGAGGACCGTCGTGGGGTAGAAGCGCTCGAGCTCGGGCGTCTGGTCGGGCCAGCCCAGGGTGGAGAAGGGCCAGAGCCCGGAGGAGAACCAGGTGTCGAGGACGTCGGGGTCCCGCTCGAGTTCGACGTCGTGGCCGAAATGCGCCCTTGCGGCAGCGATGGCGGCTTCTTCCGTCTCCTCGACGAAGACGGTGCCGTCCTCGGCGTACCAGGCCGGGATGCGGTGGCCCCACCAGAGCTGGCGGCTGATGCACCAGGGCTGGATGTTGCGCATCCACTCGAAATAGGTGTTCTCCCACTGCCTGGGGACGAAGACGGTCTGGCCGCTTTCGACCGCCTCGATCGCCGGCTTCGCCAGTGTGCCGGCGTCGCAGTACCACTGGTCGGTGAGATAGGGCTCGAGCGGGCTCTGCGAGCGGTCGCCGTGCGGGACGGTGTGCCGGTAGGTCTCCGTCTGGCGGAGGCGACCTGCGGCCTCCATGTCGGCGACGACGCGCTTTCTGGCCTCGAAACGGTCGAGGCCACGATAGGGCTCGGGCGCATTCTCGTTGATCCGACCGTGTGCATCGAGGATCGGGATGGCTTCGAGCTCGTGCCGCCGGCCGACCTCGAAGTCGTTGAAGTCGTGCGCCGGCGTGATCTTGACGGCACCCGTACCTTTCTCGGGATCGGAATAGTCGTCGGCGACGATCGGGATCCGCCTACCGACCAGCGGCAGGACGACGTGCTTGCCGACGAGGTCCTTGTAGCGCTCGTCCTCGGGGTGGACGGCCACCGCAGTATCGCCGAGCATCGTCTCGGGCCTGGTGGTGGCGACGGTGATGACCCGGCCCTGGTCGTCCTCGAGCGGGTAGTCGAAGTGCCAAAGGTGACCGTTCACCTCGACCGGCTGGGTTTCGAGGTCGGAGACCGCGGTCTGCAGCTGGACGTCCCAGTTGACCAGCCGCTTGTCCTTGTAGATCAGGCCTTCCTTGTAGAGTTGGACGAAGGCGCGGGTGACGGCCTTCGAAAGACCCTCGTCCATGGTGAAGCGCTCGCGCGACCAGTCGGGCGAGGCGCCCAGGCGCTGCAGCTGGCCGATGATGTTGCCGTGGCTCGCCTCTTTCCAGGCCCAGCACTCCTCGAGGAAGGCCTCGCGGCCGATCGTGCGGCGGTCCTTGCCTTCGGCCGCGAGCTTGCGCTCGACCATCATCTGTGTCGCGATGCCGGCATGGTCGGTGCCCGGCTGCCACAAGGTCGCGTAGCCGCGCATCCGGTAGAAGCGGGTGAGCGCGTCCTGGATGGTCTGGTCGAGCGCGTGGCCGATATGCAGGCTGCCGGTGACGTTGGGCGGCGGCATCATCACACAAAAGGCAGGGCCCGGGCCGGGTTTCGGGGCGAAGGCCCCGGTCTTGGCCCATTTCTCGTAGATGTCGGGCTCGGCTGTGGCCGCATCGAAGCTCTTGTCCAGCATGGCTGGAGCACACCTTTCCGAAGTCTTTGCGGGTGACGATCGAGGTGGATGCGATTTAGGCGAAGTCGGCCGAGGCCACAAGCCGGCCCGGCTCAGCCGGTCCGCGCCTTTCTGTACGAGTCCTTCAGGCTGATCAGTTCGCCGTCGAAGGTGAAGAGATCGCAGCCGTCCACATCGTGGCGGCGGCCGGTCCTGTCGTGGCCGACGAAGCGCCAAGTCGAGACGCCGCAGTCGCCCGCCACGAGATGCCGGCCGTCCTGCCATCGGGCGTCCGGGAAGGCCTCGAAGATGCCGGCATAGCCGGCGCGCACCGCATCGCGACCGGTATAGAGCTTGCCCTCGGCGTCCGGGCCGGCCGAGGCATGAAAGGCACAAGGATCGGCCATGCAGGCCATCAGCGCTTCGACATCGTGGGCATTCCAGGCGGCACAGAAGCGCTCGAGCAGCGCCTCGCGCTTCCGGCCGAGCGCATCGTCGAGGACCTCGACCTCGAGGAAGGCGAGTGGGCCCTCGCTGCCGTTGACGACATTGTGCTCGACCCCGGTGCGCCTGGAATAGGGCACGTGCTGCGTCAGTGGTGCGGTGCGGCCGGTGCCGCCCGGCTCCTCGAGCAGCAGGGTGCCGTCGGTCAGGGGCACGATGACGTAGTCGTGGCCGTGCACGTGCCAGCCGGTCTCGGCACCTGCGGCGAAGCGCCATTCGGTGACCTTGAAGCGCTCGTCATCGATGTGGACGACGGGTTCGGCTACGGCTCTCGACACTGCTGCTCTCCGTGCGGGCGTCCGAGGCGCAAAAAATCCCGCGAGGACGTGGGGGACATCATCTCCCCCACTTCTTCTCGTCGTCGACCGCGCCGTCGCGCGGCGTCGCGGTATCGGCCTTCTCGGCGCGGTCGCGTTGTTGGGCCTTACGCTTGCGCAGGTTCTCGCGAAGCGCTGCCGCCGCGCGTTCGGCGTGGTCCTGCTTGCTCGTCGCTTTGCGAGACTGGTCTTCGGCCGCCATGCGTCACCTCGATACCGACACCGGCCTGATGATCGCTTGCGCGACCGCCGGCGCTATGGCATCTACCACACGCAATCGAGGGGCGCGACTTTCGGCGCGCGTTTCGGCCCGCCAGCCTGTCGCCTCGATGAAGCCGCCATAGCTCAGGGGTAGAGCGCACCCTTGGTAAGGGTGAGGTCGAGTGTTCAAATCACTCTGGCGGCACCATTTTTCTCAGCCCAGCACCTCGCGAACCGCAGCCGCCGTGACGGCGGCGATTTGCGCTGCCTCGTCCTCGGTGAGGCAGAGCGGCGGCGCGAAGCCCAGGATGTCGCCTTCCGGCATCGCCCGGCAGATCACGCCCCGGTTCAGCATGGCCCCGGTGACCGCAGCCCCGATCTTCTTGGCAGGGTCGAAAAAGCGGTGCTCCGCCGGGTCCTCCATCAGCTCGACCGCGGCCAGCATGCCGGCACCGCGGACCTCTGCGACATTGGCCTGACCCGCCAGGGCTTCGCGCAGGAGTTCCAAAAAGCGCGGCCCGACGGTGCCGGCGTTCTCGACGAGGCCGAGTTCGTCGATCAGCCGGAGATTGGCGATGCCGGCGGCAGCACCGATCGGATGCGCCGAATAGGTCCAGCCGTGGCCGATCGGGCCGAGTTCGTCCGTACCCTGCATCAGCACGTCGAACATCTTCTTCGAGACGATCGAGCCCGAGAGCGGGGCGTAGGCCGAGGTCAGGCCCTTGGCGATGGTGACGATGTCGGGCTTCATCCCATAATGGTCGCTGCCGAACATGGTGCCCAGCCGGCCGAAGCCGGTGACCACCTCGTCGGCGACGAGCAGAATGTCGTATTTTTCCAGCACGGGCTGGATCGCCTGCCAGTAGCCCCGGGGCGGCGGGACGATGCCGCCGGTGCCGAGCAGCGGCTCGCCGATGAAGGCGGCGACGGTGTCGGGGTTCTCGGCCAGGATCATGGCGTCCAGGCGCTCGGCGCACCAGGCGGAAAAGTCCTCCTCGCTCATGCCCGCTTCGGGGCGGCGAAGATAGTAGGGGGCCTCGGTGTGCAGCACCGGAGTGAGCGGGAGATCGAACTTCTGGTGGAACATCTTCAGGCCGGTGAGCGAGCCGGTCATCAGGCCCGAGCCGTGATAGCCGCGCCAGCGCGAGATGATCTTCTTCTTCGCCGGGCGGCCGAGGATGTTGTTGTAGTACCAGATCAGCTTGACGTTGGTCTCGTTGGCATCGGAGCCGCCGAGGCCGAAATAGACCTTGCCGCCCCGCAGCGAGGCGGGTGCGCGGTCCATGATCATCTTGGCGAGCGTGATCGAGGCCTCGGTGCCGTGGCCGACATAGGCATGATAGTAGGCGAGCGCCTTGGCCTGTCCGGCGATCGCATCCGTGATCTCCTGCCGGCCGTAGCCGACGTTCACGCAATAGAGGCCGGCGAAGGCGTCCAAGAGCCTAGTGCCGTTGCGGTCCTCGACATAGACTCCCTGACCGCCGGTGATGATCCGCGACGGGGCCTCGCCGCGCGCGAACTGGCCGAGATGGGTGGAGGGATGGAAGAAGTTCTCCCGGTCCCAGGCATCGAGCTGGTCGTTGCGCATATCGTCCATGATGGTTCCTTTCACGCCCAGTCGCGGCAGACGTATTTCACCTCGGTGAATTCTTCCATGCCCAGCCTCGAGCCCTCGCGGCCGATGCCGGATTGCTTCATCCCGCCGAACGGGATCGGGGCACCGGTGACCTTGGTCCGGTTGACCGCCACCATGCCGAAGCGAAGCGCACGCGAGACGCGGTAGATGCGCCGCGGGTCGAGGGTGTGCAAGTAAGCGACGAGTCCGTACTCGCCAGCATTGCCCATGGCGACCGCCTCCGCCTCGCTGTCGAACGGGGCGATGGCGGCCACGGGGCCGAAGGTCTCCTCGGTGAAGATCAGCGCGTCGGTGGGGACGTCGGCGAGGACGGTGGGCTCGAAGAAGAGGGGCCCCAGGCCGTGCCGTTTACCGCCGGTGGTGATCCGGGCACCGCGCTCGAGGGCGTCGGCGACGTGCGCTTCCTGCTTTCGGATCGCGCCTTGGTTCATCAGCGGGCCGATATCGGGATCGTCCAGACCGCGGCCGACGGTGAGCGCTGCCGTGGCTTCGGTGAAGCGTGCGACGAAGGCGTCGTAGAGCTCGCGCTGGACCAGGATGCGGTTGGCGGCGAGGCAGTCCTGGCCCGAGGTGGCGAACTTGGCCTTGATCGCCTCGGCCACGGCCTGGTCGAGATCGGCATCGGCAAAGACCAGAAACGGGGCGTGGCCGCCGAGTTCCAGGACCAGCCGTTTGATGGTTCGCGCACTCTCCCGGTAGAGCAGCCGGCCGATTTCGGTGGAGCCGGTGAACGACAGGGCGCGGACGCGAGGGTCTTCGAGCCAGGGCTCGACCACGGTGGCGGCATCACCGGTCACCACGTTTAACACACCGGCCGGCAGGCCAGCGCGCCCGGCGAGTTCGGCCAACGCCAGGGCAGAAAACGGGGTTTCCTTGGACGGGTGGATCAGGACGGGACAGCCGGCGGCCAGCGCCGCTGCGGCCTTGCGCGTGATCATCGCCGAGGGGAAGTTCCAGGGGGTGACGAGGGCCGCCACGCCCACGGGCTCGCGCCACACCTCGACCTCGGCGTCGGGCAGATGCGAGGTGACGCTCTCGATATTCGGCCGCTTGGCCTCCTCGGCGTAGAACTCGACGAAGCTCGCCGCATAAGCGATCTCGCCTCGGGCTTCTGACAGGGGCTTGCCCTGCTCCAGCGTCATCAGCTTCGCCAGGTCGTCGCCTGCTGCCTCGGTCAGTTCGAACCAGCGACGCAGCATGGCCGAACGGGCCTGCGGCAGGAGGTGGGCCCAGCCGGGCCAGGCCGCGTGCGCGGCATCGAGGGCGGCCCGGCTCTCGGCGGCGGAGAGTGCTGCGACCTTGCCGATCTCGCTGCCGTCGGCAGGGTTCGTCACGGCGATGGTCTCGCCGGCCGCCGCTTCCACCCACTGACCAGCGATGAAGGCCCCGCTGCGGAAGAGGTTCTGGTCGGCGAGATCGGCGGGTGCCGGCATCGATCGGCCTCCAAACGATGTGGCGGTGCTCGGAAAGTCCGAAGATTAGCCGCGAAGACCGAGAATGAGGTTCCAAAGGACCAGGGCGAAGGAGACGATCGGCATGGTCGAAGCGGCCTCGCGCAGCAAGATCGTCTATGTTCGGGCGAACACGAACGAACGGCGTCGGGGCAAGAAAACGGTGAGCAGGCCGAGGATCGGCAGGAACGAGCAGAGCCAGTAGACGTAGCGGATGCCTCTCACGTCGGCCAGCACGCCGAGGAGCGCAGCCGAGATGCCGCCCATGCCGAAGGCGAAGCCGAAGAAGATGCCGGCAATCATCCCGACCCTGCCGGGTACCAGTTCCTGGGCGAAGACGACGATGGCGGGAAAGGCCGAGGCGAGGATCAGGCCGATGACGACGGACAGCACGCCCGTCCAGAAAAGGTCGACATGCGGCAGGAGGAGGGTGAAGGGCAGGACTCCGAGGATCGAGACCCAGATGACCGAGAGGGCGCCGATCCGGTCACCGACCGGGCCGCCGAGCACCGTGCCGAGCGCCATCGCCCCCAGGAACAGGAACAGCATGAGCTGCGATTGCTGGGTCGACAGAGCGAACTTGTCGATCAGGAAGAAGGTGTAGAAGCTCGAGATGCTCGCCGTATAGGCGTTCTTGCTGAAGACGAGGAAGGCCAGCACGACGATCGCCAGAATGATACGGTGCCTCGGCAAGGGGAGGACGCGGCTCGGCTGTGGCCTGCCGGCATTGGCCTTCTGGTAGCGACCGTACCAGTTGCCGACCTGCCAGAGGATCGCCATGCCGAGGAGGGCCGCGAGCGAGAACCAGGCGATCGACGGCCGACCCAGAGGGACGACGATGAAGGCGGCGAGCAGCGGGCCGATGGCGGTGCCGAAATTGCCGCCGACCTGAAAGAGGGATTGGGCCGTGCCGAACTTGCCGCCCGAGGCGAGCCTGGCGACGCGTGATGCCTCGGGGTGGAAGATCGCCGAGCCGATGCCGATCAGGCAGGCGCCGGCGAGCAGCAGCGGGTAGCTGGCGGCGGTGGCCAGAAAGAAGAGCCCGCACATGGTCGAGCCCATGCCCACGGGCAGGGATTGCGGGATCGGGCGCTTGTCGGTGTAGAGGCCGATCAACGGCTGGAGCAGCGAGGCCGTGGCCTGAAAGGCCAGGGTCATCAGCCCGATCTGCCAGAAATCGAGGCGGAACTCGTCGTGCAGCAGGGGGTAGACGGCTGCCAACAGCGACTGCATCACGTCGTTGAGCAGGTGGCAGAGGCTGACGCCGAGGATCACCAGATAGGCGGTCTTCTCCGCCGCCGGCGCGCTTGTCGTGGTTGCCATGGCCCGCACAGTCCCGAAAAACGAGCGGCACGGAAGGCTGGTGCTGCAGCACGGTCAAGGGCCACTTTGCTCATGCTGGCCGTGCTATTCGGGGCCCGTGCTGGCCGTGCTATTCGGGCGGCTGCAGGGCGGCGTAGAGCGGCGGCGGCTCCTCCTTGACCGGCTTGGTGACGAAATAGGTCCAGTAGCGTTTGACCCCGGCATCGCTGGACAGCAGCCCGTCGACCAGGGCCTGATAGCTGTCGACGTCGTGCGCCATCACCTTGATGATGTAGTCGATGCCGCCGCCCACGGCGAAGCACTCGAAGATCTCGGGAATGCCGGCGACGATCTCCTCGAAGCGTCGGAAGTCCTCGCTCTTGTGGCTCTCCAGCTCGATCGTGACGAACACGTAGGTCAATTGGGTCAGGTGCTTGAAGGCGATCTTCGCCCCGTAGCTTTCGATGATGCCGGCCTCTTCCAGGCGCTGCAGCCGGGCCCAGCAGGGGGTCGCCGAGAGGTTGACGCGCTTGGCGAGTTCGGCCTTGGTGATGCGGCCTTCGCGTTGCAGGATCGCCAGGATCTTGAGATCCCGATCGTCCAGTCGCAACCCGCGCCCCTTCATCGCGGCATCCCCCGGCACCCGCTCCCTGGCCTCGTTGCGGCTGGTCGAGGCTTTGCAATAACCCTGCCAGCCGATCGCCCATCCAGCGGATGGTAGCGCGGCTCTTGTCGGGACGCCAATAGACTGCGCGCGCGGGGCGTTTCGGACTGGCTCGGTAAGCGGCATCGGCTGGCCTCGGCTGACTATTTCACGAGCACGACCGTGACCTTCGCCATGCTCGTCACCTTGTGCGAGACGGAGCCCATGAGCAGGCCGCCGAAGTCGCCGAGGCCGCGGGTGCCCATGACGATGCTGTCGGCCTCGTGCTCCTCGGCGAAGGCTACGATGGTGCGCGCCGGATGGCCGCGCTTGGCATAGGCATCGACCGTCGCGGCCCCGGCGGCGCGCGCTCGCTCCTTGGCGTTTTTGACGAGATCCCTGGCGTAGGCTTTCAGCGCCTCGTCCGGGGTGTCGAGCTTGTCGGGACCGCGCACCATGGAAAGCGACGCCTCGAGCGGGCTGTGATGCCGGTAGACGCACAAGATCAAGATGTTGCCGTCGAATTTCCCGGCGAGTTGGACCGCGGCATCGACGGCGCGGTTCGCCTGCTCCGAGCCGTCGATCGGCACCAGCATGCGTTGGAACACGGTTCTGGCCTCCCCCTTTCTTGGTTCATCCGAAGGCGAGATCACGCAGGAAGAGGGCAATCTGCGGGAAAAAGATCAGGGCGATGCTGACGAGGAACAGCATGAAGATGAAGGGCGGGGTACCGCGGATCACGTCCATGTAGGGTCGGCGGAAGATCGCGATCGCGGTGAAGATGTCGCAGCCGAAGGGTGGCGTTGCCGAGCCGATCGCGACCTGCAGGGTGATGATCACACCGACCAGCACCGGATCGATCTGCGCCGCCTCGACCAGGGGTGCAAAGATCGGCACCAGGACGAGGATGACGACGATCGGGTCGACGAACATGCAGCCGATGAAGAAGGCGATCGAGATGGCAACCAGCGTCATGATCGGTCCGGCGTCGGCGAGACCGAGCCCGGCGATGATCGCTTGCGGGATCTGATTGAACGAGATCGCCCAGGAGAAGGCGGCACCGGCGGCAACCAGAATGAAGACGACAGCCGTGATCAGCCCGGTCGATTTGGCGATCTCGAAGAGGTCCTTCAGGCCGAGCGAGCGGAAGACCAGGACTTCGAGGATCAGCGCATAGAGCACGCAGACCGACGCCGCCTCGGTCGGGCTGAAGATGCCGCCGTAGATGCCGCCGACGACGATGACCGGAAAGCCCAAAGGCCAGACGGCGGCGACGACCGCCTCGCGGCGTTCTTTCCAGGTCGCCTTGGGGAGCACCGGAATATCGTTCTTGAGCGCATAGATGTAGCAATAGCCGGAGAACAGAAAAAGGATGAGCAGGCCCGGCCCGATTCCGGCGATGAAGAGCTCGGAGATCGAGGTGCCGGAGATCACGCCGTAGATGATCATCGCGATCGACGGCGGGATCAGCATCGCGATATCCGACGCGTTGACGATCAGTGCCAGCGCGAAGCTGTCCTTGTAGCCGGCCTGCAGCATGCGCGGGCGCAAGGGGCTGCCGATGGCGACCACGGTCGCCTGGGTGGAGCCCGAAACGGCGCCGAACAGCGCACAGCTGCTGGCCGCGGTTACCCCGAGACCGCCGCGGTAGTGGCCGACGAAGGACATGACCAGATCGATCAGCCGGTTGGCCGAGCGCCCCTTGGTGATGATGTCGGCCGCCAGAATGAACATCGGTACCGCGACGAGTGCCGAGGGGCGGATCCCGGCGATCATCTGCTGGACCATGATTTCGGGCGAGATCGGCATGTAGAAAAAAAAGGCGACCAACGAGCCCGCGATCAGCGGGATCATCATCGGAAAGCCCAACAGCAGGAGGACGATCATCGTCCCGAGCATCACGGTGGCCACGGCGCTTGCCCTCCCCCTAGACCTTGCTTTCGGCGTCGTCGTAGGTGTCGACCATCGACGACGAGAGGTAGACTTCGGGCTTGGTCAGATTGACCACGGCCGTCATGATGTACTGGATGCCGGTGACGACAAAACCGAACGGGACCCAGATCTGGGTGATGAAGATCGGGATCCTGAGCGACGCCGAGACCCGGCCGGTGGCATAGACGGAAGCCACGTAGACGAAGCTGTAATAGGCGAGAACGAACATCGCTGCGGCGGTGACCAGGGCGATCACGATCATCATGACCTTGCGCCCGGCATCGGGCAGCGCATCGTAGATCGCCGACATGCGGATGTGGCGACCCATGCGCGCGGCGTAGCCGATGCCGATGAACGTGATGAGGATGATCAGGAACTGATTGACCTCCTCGGCGAAGTAGATGCTCTGGCCGAAGAGGAAGCGGCCGAAGATGTTGCCGACCGACATCGCCGCCATGAGCAGCACGCCCACCGCGAGCACCACGGCCTCGACCCTGGAGATGGCGAGATCGAGGACGGCCAGGGGTTTCAGGATGCCGCCGAGACGGGCACTCGGGGCGATCTCCGGCCGCTCACGGGTCGATTCGTCCTGCATCGATGGTCACCCTCGGGCGCATGCGACGGAGCGTCGGCGAACCAGCGGCCGCGCCGGCGGCCTCCCGCCGGCGCGGCAGGCGGCGATCAGCTGCCGACGCGTTCGCGGCTCGCTTCGATATCGGCTTCGAAGCCCTCGAGGATCTCGGTAGCGCTCGATCCCACCATCTCGATGAAGGCATCGCGCACCTGCTCGGCGGCCTCGCGGAACGGGGCACGCTCCTCGTCGGAGAGCACGGTCACGGTCATATCGGGCTTGGCCTCGAGGATCATCGCCTCGGCCTCCTCGGTCAGCCCCTGCTGGTACTGGATGATGTGCTCGTAGGCCGCATCGGCGGCAGCGCGCACCAGTTCCTGGTCTTCCTCCGACAAGCCGTTGAAGAAGTCACCGTTGGCGATCACCGCGGTCGTGAAGTTGTTGTGCCCGGCATAGGTGATGTAATCGGTGACCTCGTACATCTTCGTCGATTCGACGAAGAACATCGGGTTTTCCTGACCCTGGATCATGTTGAGCTGGAGGGCGCCGTAGACCTCGCCCCAGGGCAGCGGCGTCGGCGTGGCACCGAAAGCATCGTAGGTCTCGACCAAGAGCGGCGAGGTCATGACCCGGAAATTCACGCCGGCAAGGTCTTCGGGGCCCGAAACCGGCTCTTTGGTCGTCATGACCACCTCACCCTCGGGGTACATGTCGATCAAGCTGAGCATCTGGTCCTCGTACATCGCCGCCAGCTTTTCGTTGATCGTCGGCGAGGTCGCGAAGAAATCGGCGAGGACCTCCGGGTCCTCCGGCAACACGTAGGGCAGGAGAAAGACCTGCAACTCGGGGATCAGGCTGCCCATGAAGCCGGGCGAGGCGTTGGCGAAGTGGACTGCCCCCATCTGCGTGAGTTCGGTGACGTCCGCACTCTCCCCGAGCGTGCCGAACGGGAAGATGGCGATGGTGTGGTCGGAGTTCGCCTCGATGTACTCCTTGAACTGCGTCGCGTAGACACCCTGCACCTCGTGGATCGCCTCCTCGAGGGCGAACTTCCATTCTGCCGCCTGGGCGGTCGTCAGGGTCAGCATACCGACGGCGAGTGCGGTGAAACTGGTGCGGATCGGCTTCGTCATTTCGGCAACCTCGGTGCTCGGCCTCGTCGTTGTTCGGCAGACGTGATGCGCGAACGACGGGGCGCGGTTGGGTGACTTGTCGACGTCGATCGATGCGCTTCAGCTTGCTGGCAGGCCACCGCTCGTGTCCAGCGGCGAACCGTCCGTATTGCGCTCATCTGTTGGACGATCCCTCGCACTATTGGCCGAGATTTGGTCGTTTCGTCGCAATCTCGAGGATTGACCTGAAAGCCCCGCCGCCTCGACCATCGAGGTTACGGAAAGTGCGCGCGCAGTTGCGCTAGCAAGCGGGGAGGACGGTCGTTGGCGGCAGCGCTGGACATCGAGGTGGAGCGGCGCGACCTCACGGCCGAGGCGTTCGCGCCGCCCGATGCCGTTCGCCGGATCGGGCTCGTCCTGCTGTCGACCGACGCCACGACCGAAGTCGACTTTGCGCGACTGGTAACCGATGATCGGGTGCGCGTGCACGGCAATCGGATCACCTTCGAGAACCCGACGACACCCGAGAGTCTGGCCGCGACCGGCCCCCGCCTGAGGGCGGCCGTGGCCGACCTGTTGCCGGGCAGTGGCTTCAGTGCGGTCTATTTCTCCTGCACCTCGGCCACGGCGGTGCTCGGCGAGGCCGGCGTCGCAGCGGCCGTGCAGGCGGCCAAGCCCGGCACCCCCGTCGTCACCCCGGTGAGTGCCGTGCGCGCTGCACTTCGAGCCCTCGGGGCCCGGCGGATCAGCGTGCTTGCCCCTTACAGCTCCGCCGTCACCGCCCGAACGATCGCCTCCTTCGCGGCCGCCGGCTTCATGATCGACCGGGTCACCGCGTGGGGGCTGGATGACGATCGCGAAATGGGCCGCATACTGCCCGAGGTGATCCTGGAAGAGGCGGTCGAGGCCGTCGACCCGGCGAGCGATGCCCTCTTCGTCTCCTGTACCGCCCTGCGCGCCGCCGAGGTCGCGGCCGCCATCGAAGCCCGCATCGATCGACCGGTGGTGACCAGCAACCAAGCCGCGGCCTGGGTCTGCCGGGCGCATGCCGGCCTCGACAAGGCGCCGCCCGAGGCCGGCCGCCTGTTCGCTCAGCCCTTCGTTGCCGCGTGAGATCAGCCATGCCCGCCGCCAGCCAGCCGACCGTGACCATCGTCAGCGAAGCCGAAATCCGCCGAGTGATCGGCCTGGACGAGGCCGTCGTCGACTGTGTCGAAGGCGCGTTTCACCGCCTCGCCGAAGGCGGCGTGGTGATGCCGCCGATCCTCAGGCTCGACATCGCGGATCACAACGGCGAGGTCGACGTGAAGACCGCCTATGTCCCGGGTTTGCCCAGCTTCGCGATCAAGATCAGCCCGGGCTTCTTCGACAATCCGAAGCTCGGCCTGCCCAGCGTCAACGGCTTGATGACGCTGTTCTCGTCGACCACCGGCCTCATCGAGGCGGTACTGCTCGACAACGGCTATCTCACCGATCTCCGCACCGCCGCTGCGGGTGCCGTTACCGCCCGCCATCTCGCCCGCGTTGGCGCCGAGCGGGTGGCGATACTGGGCGCCGGCGTGCAGGCGGGCCTGCAACTCGAAGCGCTCACCCTGGTGCGGCCGATCAGCGAAGCGCGGTTGTGGGCACGGGATCCGGTGAAGGCCGAGGCGGCAGCCGCCCGGCTGGCGGAAAAGCTGAACCTGCCGGTTCGCCCGGTCGCGACGGCCCGCGACGCGATGGCCGGTGCCGACATCGTCGTGACCACCACACCGGCGACGACGCCCATCCTGGAGGCGGCCTGGCTGGAGCCCGGTCAGCACGTCATCGCCATGGGCTCGGACGCCGAGCACAAGAACGAGATCGCGCCCGAGGCCTTGGTTCGTGCCGACCGCTACGTCGCCGACAGCCTCGCCCAGACGCGGCGGCTGGGTGAACTGCATCACGTGCTCGAGGCCGGGCTCGCCATCGACGAACGCGCGCTGGTCGAACTCGGCAACGTTCTTCTCGGGACTGCGCCGGGACGAACGAGAGACGACGAGATCACGCTCGCCGACCTGACCGGCACCGGGGTCCAGGACACCGCGATCGCCACACTGGCGGGCGAGCGGCTGCGGGCCGAGGAGGCGGGTCATGTCCTGCCGCTTTGACACCCGACCTGCCGGAGCCGGCGTACGATGACGGAAGCCCCGATGCGCTTTACCCGTGACGAGTTCGACGCGCGGCTGAAGAAGACGCGGCGAGCGATGGAGAAGAAGGGGATCGACCTTCTCCTGGTCACCGATCCCTCGAATATGAACTGGCTCACCGGCTATGACGGCTGGTCGTTCTACGTCCATCAGCTGGTCGTGCTGCCGATCGACGACCCGCCGGTCTGGTACGGCCGCGGCCAGGACGCGAATGGTGCCAGGCTGACGGCGTGGCTGCCCGAGGACCGGCTGATCGGCTATCCCGACCATTACGTGCAGAGCGAGGTGCGCCACCCGATGCAGCTCCTGGCCCGGATCATCGCGGACCAGGGCTGGGGGAAAGCCCGGATCGGGGTCGAGATGGACAACTACTATTTCTCGGCGGCCGCCTACCATCACCTCGTCGAAGGGCTGCCGAACGCACGCTTTTCGGATGCGACGGCCCTGGTCAACTGGCAGCGGGCGGTCAAGAGCGAGCAGGAACTCGCCTATATGCGCAACGCGGCACGGCTGGTCGAGCGGATGCACCAGCGGATCTTCGAGGTGGTCGAGCCCGGGATCAGAAAGTCCGACCTGGTCGCCGAGATCTATGCCGCCGGGCTGCGCTACCGGGACGGAATCGGCGGTGACTACCCGGCGATCGTGCCGCTGCTGCCATCCGGCCCGGATGCCGGTGCGCCGCACCTGACCTGGGACGACCGGCCGATGCAGAAAGGCGAGGGGACGTTCTTCGAGATCGCCGGCTGCTACCACCGCTACCACTGCCCGCTGTCGCGCACGGTCTTTCTCGGCGATCCGCCGGCGCACATCCTCGAGGCCGAAAAAGCCGTGCTCGAAGCGATGGCGGCCGGGCTCGACCATGCCAGGGCCGGCAACATGACCCAGGACATCGCCAACGCCTTCTTTCGCGTCCTGGCCGAGCACGGCATCGAGAAGAACAACCGCACCGGCTACCCGATCGGCGTCAGCTACCCGCCGGATTGGGGCGAGCGGACGATGAGCCTCAGGCCGGGTGACGAGACGGTGCTGGAGAGCGGCATGACCTTTCACTTCATGTCCGGGCTCTGGATGGAGAACTGGGGCCTCGAGATCACCGAGAGTATCGTCATCGGCGAGGACGGGCCGGAGCTGTTGGCCGAGGTCCCGCGTCAACTCTTCGTCAAGTCTTGAGGGGCCCTGCCATGATGTCCGGCCCACCGTCGCCCGTCGAACCCACCGTCGATTTCGATGCCGAAGGGGTGCAGCACGGCTACCTGCGCCTGCCCTGGAGCCGTGACGACAGCGCCTGGGGCAATCTGATGATCCCGATCACCGTCGCCCGGCAGGGGCTCGGCCCGACGCTCCTGATTACCGGCGGCAATCACGGCGACGAGTACGAGGGGCCGCTGGCGATCCTCGATCTGGCCCGGCGGCTGGAGAGCATGACCCTCGACGGCCGGGTGATCCTTCTGCCCTTCATGAACTATCCGGCGGTGAAGGCGGCGCGGCGGACCTCACCGGTCGACGGGCGCAACATGAACCGCATCTTCCCGGGCTCGGCCACCGGTTCGCTCTCCGAGAAGATCGCGGATTTCATCATGCGCGGCCTGTTGCCGATGGCGGATACCGTCCTCGACTTCCACTCGGGCGGCCGCACCCTCGATTTCCTGCCGTTCGCCGCCTCGCACATCCTGCCCGACAAGACCCAGGAAGCGCGCTGCGATGCGGCCGTCGTCGCCTTCAACGCGCCCTACAGCGTCAAGATGCTGGAGATCGATGCGGTCGGCATGTTCGACACCGCGGTCGAGGAGGCGGGCAGGACCTTCGTCACCACCGAGCTCCGGGGCGGTGCCACGGCAACGGCGAAAAGCGTCGCCATCGCCCGGCGCGGCATCACCAATTTGATGCGTCACATGGGCATTCTCGAGGGCGAGCCCGAGTACGGTCCCAGCCGCTCGCTCGACATGCCGTCGAGCGATTGCTTCACCTTCGCCGATGCCGACGGCATGCTGGAGCTCTGCGCCGACCTCGGCGATCCTGTTCGCCGCGGCGAAGTGCTGGCGCGGATCTGGCCGATCGGCCGAACCGGTGTCGCCCCTGCGGAATACCGGGCGGCTCTGGACGGCCTCTTGATCGCCCGCCATTTCCCGGGACTGGCGCAGAGCGGCGACTGCCTCGCCGTGGTGGGAACCGAGGAGGCGGGATAGGCAGAGCGAACGGCCGGCCGAGCCCTGCTCGCGGCCGCGAGAAGCCTGCCCGCGAGCCCTCGAAGAGCTGCGCCGGGAAGCCCCGGCGGGTGCCCAGCCGACGACAACCGCTGCCGAGCTCTAATCATTCGATGGCGAACTCGCTGGCCTCGGTCTCGGCTACCGCCTCTTCGCAAGCATCGTCGGCTTGCGCCTCCAAACCGCTCGCACTCCTGCTATCCAGCAGGTGCTGGCCGCCGAGCACGAGGCCCGCAAGGACGGCGAACACGCCGAGGATAGAGGCCGGCACCAGCCAACGGGTGCGTTCCGTGCTGTCGGCCAACATCTGCGCCGACTCGAGTGGCAGGACTCGCAACCAGGGCACGAAAAAGAAGAGTGCCACACCGATGGCGTTGTCGAACACGTGGCCGAGCGGGATCTGCAGGGCGACGAACGGGTAAGCGCCGTCCACCGCTGTTGCCGCGAGCAGTGCGGTGATCGTGGTGCCGACATTGGCGCCCAGCGTGAACGAGAACACCTGCACGAGGGTGAAAAGCCCGGCACCGGCCATCGGCACGATCAGGACCGTCGTCAGTGTCGAGGACTGGACCAGGATGGAGACGACGGCACCGAACAGCAGCGCCAGCCCCGCGTTGCGGCGGCCGGCCGGGTCGAAGAGCCGCTTTGCCCGTCCGGTCATCGCTGCCTCGAGCAGTTTATTCAGCCGATAGACGCTCGGGATCACCAGGCCGATGCCGACGACGATCATGGCTATGCTGCCGATGGTCTCGGGCAGGGTCGCAATACCGTCATGCAGGGCGTTGACCGCCGGTCGGGTCGCCATGAGGATGAACTCGAGATCGCGCATCGAGTGATCGCCGGCACCCGCGAACAGGCGCGCCGCCGCACCCGCCATTCGCTCCAGCGGCTGAAAGAGAAGCTCGATCGGCAAGCAGATCAGGATGCTGTAGAGGTTGAAGAAATCGTGGACGACCGATACGCCGAACAAACGATTGAAGGCCTTGTCGTCGCGCAGATTGCCGAGGCTGACGCTCGTGTTGGTGACCGTAGTGCCCATGTTCGAGCCCATGCTCATCGAAATGGCGACGGCGACCGGCAGCCCGCCGGCGACCAGCCCGACGATCATCGAGGTAACCACGCTCGACGATCGTACCGATGCGGTTGCCAGCACGCCGACACTGACGCCCATTGGCGAATTGCTCGCAAAGCAAAAATCCGCTCCGCACCTCCGGCGCCGCCGGACACCTCGGTGAAGCCGCGGCTCGAGCGGCCCACAGCCACGAGCAGCAGGTAGACCAGCGCCGAGACCGCGAGCCATTGCCTCAGCACGGCGAAGGTGCTCTTGCGCCGCTCGGCTTGCCCGACGATCGGCACGTTCACCGCTTGTTCCTTGTGCATCGCTTCCATCCCCGCCGAGCTGCCGCCGCAGCTCGGTCGTTGCGACAGCAGAGACGTGCGTGCTTTCGGCGGCGCTGCCTCGTCTTCGGCACATCTCGCCGCTGCTCGACCGGGTATCGCCAAGCTACCGCGCATCGGTCACAGGCACGCGAGAACGAGCGTCGAACAGCCGACGACCGCAAGGACGGCCGGTCCGCCCGACCGAAGCGGGGTCTCGACGAGCTCGAGCCGGCGGAACGACCGCCTTCTCGCGCTCACTGCTTCGCTGCCGAACAGCCGCTGCTGCGCCACGACCGGCCTTCCGGGCGGCGGGAGCCGAATGGGCGCAAGCGAACAGCCGGGTGCGATCCGGACCTGCCTTCGGCCTCCTTGCCGCCCGCGACGTCGTGTGGCCCGCGCAGAACGATGATGCTCTCGCTGCCGAGGGGGTCGAGGGGGTCGAGGGGGTCGAGCGGGTCGAGCGTCGCGCGGACACACGGTCGCCGATGGCGATCACCCCCGAGCGCAAGCTACCGAAACGCCCACCGCTGCGGCCGGTGCGGGCTTGTCGCGGTTGGCCGCGGCACCGATCTGCCGCACAACGCGCTCGCGCAATCGTTTTTCAGGAGAACCGGCATGCAGATCAATGCGGATTTCTCGCACCGTGCGGCGGTCCATGCGGCCGCAGTGCATTGGGTCGCCTCGCCGATGGCCGGCGTCGAACGCAAGATGCTGGACCGGGTCGGTGACGAGGTGGCGCGGGCGACCTCCATCGTCCGCTACGCACCGGCGAGCCGGTTCTCGCCGCACACGCACGGCGGCGGCGAGGAGTTCCTGGTGCTCGACGGCGTCTTCCAGGACGAGCACGGCGACTATCCGGCCGGCAGCTATGTCCGCAACCCGCCGCAGTCGCGCCACACCCCGGGCTCGGCCACAGGCTGCACGATCCTCGTCAAGCTCTGGCAGTTCGACCCCGACGACCGCAGCCCGGTCCGGCTCGACACCCGATCACTGGCGCTGGCACCGATCGGCGGTCGCCCCGGGGTGCTCGCCGCCGAGCTCTTCCGCGACGCACGCGAGACCGTCAGGCTGGAGCGCTGGGCGCCGGATGCCGTTGTTCGCTACGCGCCCGAGGGTGGGCTGGAAGTGTTCTGCCTCGACGGCAGCTTCGTCGAGCAAGGCGAGGCCTTCGCTCGGTGGTCCTGGTTGCGCCTGCCCGAAGGTGCGCCGCTGCAAGCCGAGGCCGGTGCCGAGGGCTGCCGGGTCTGGGTCAAGGAGGGCCATCTGCATTTCGCCACGACGGCAATACCCGGCCCCGTTCGACCCGGCCCGGCGTGTGGCACCCGTCAATAGAGCTGCGGCTTCGGCCGCGGGATCGGTGGCGGGATCATCGGTCCGGTATCGAGCACGAAGGCCACCGGCTGGACGGCGGCCTCGGCCAACAGCTCGCGATAAACGTTGCGGCCCTCGATCACCCGTTGGACATAGTTCCGCGTCTCGCGGAACGGGATGAGCTCGATCCAGTCGATCAGGGCGTAGCGGTCGAGCGTGCGCGGGTCGCCGTGCCGGGCGACCCAGGCCGCAACGCGGGGTGGACCGGCATTGTAGGCCGCGGCCATCAATTCCAATCGATCGTCGAACCGTTCGGCCAGCATCCCGAGATAGCGCACGCCGATCTGCGTGTTGTAGTGCGAATCCAGATGGAGCGATTGTTGCGACCAGGGCAAGCTGAAGCGTTCGGCGATCGCCCGGCCGGTCGCCGGCATGACCTGCATCAAGCCGAGCGCCCCGGCGGGGCTCTGTGCTGCCGGGTCGAAATGGCTCTCTTGCCGGGCGATCGACAGGGTCAGCGCCGGTTCCACCGCGTTGCCGATCGGGTAGAGCAGTCCGTGATGGGCGGGGATCGGGAAGGTGACGATCGGGTCGACCACGCCGGCCGCGACACCGTGCTTGCCGAGTTCGACCACGATGTCCGGTCGGTTGCAATCGCGCGCCAGGGCTATCACCCGGCTCTTGTCGGCGATGTCGAGCAGCAGCCGCTGAAGGAACGGCACGGCATAATCGGCGAGGTCGAGGGCGCAAAACAGCCGGACCAGGCGCACCTGATCGCGGCTGTCGAAGGCCGGATCCGGCAGAAGCTCGCCATTGAAGGGGGCGGCGATAGTGCTCAGTCGCAGCGGCTCGCCCAGTTCCTCCAGCGCCAATTGGCCATAATAGGTGGTCGGATGCTCGGCCGCCAGGCGATACCAACGCCGGGTCGCGCGCTCGTCGCCGAGCGCCGCTGCGGCCCGCGCACTCCAATAGGCCGCCCGGGACCGGCTGATCGGCATCGTGACCGCATCGTACATCCCAGCAAAATGGCCGAGTGCCGTGCGTGGGTCGCCGGCATGGCGCAGGGCCAGCCAGCCGACGAGCCATGCGGCCTCTGCGAAGGCGGCACCGTCACGCTGCCCGTGACGTGTGGCGAGGGCATAAGCCGCGGCGAGATCGCCGTCGCTGAGCGCAGTTCGAATCTGATAGTTGCGCTCGTTCCACCACAGCGACGGCCGGCCGAGTTCGGCCGGCGGGTCGAGCAGGATCTCGCGCACGCCGTCGTCGCGGCCCTTCAACCGTCGCCACCTCAGGCGGTCGTAGGCGAGCCCCGGATCCTCTGCGAGAGCAACCGGCACTCGGCGGATCAGGCCGTCCACCCCGGGCGCCATCGCCTGGAGCGCGAGGCGTGCCTCGGCGAGGGCGGCCCGCCCGGCCGACACCCGCCGCAACAGCCGTCTGGCCTCGCTTTCGCGACCGTCCCAGAGCAGCCGATCGAGCCGTGCCTCGTGGTCCGCGGGCTGCAAGAGATGCCCGAACGTCTCGAGGAAGAACTGCTCTTCGCTCAGGCTGAAATTGTCTTGGACCCAGCTCTGCCGGACCAGCTCGCGGCCGTACTCGGCATCGCCGATGGCGAGCTCGGCCTCGGCGAGCCGAATGCGGCCCTGCCGCGTGCTCGGGCGACGGTCGGCGAAAAAGCGTAGCCGCGTCGCGTAATCGATCGTCTCGTCGATCCTCAGCTCGGCATTGGCGCGCACCGTACCCAGCCTCGGCCAGTCGGGGTAGCGCCGCAGGAACGCGTCGTAGCGATCGAAACCGATGGATCCGTCGCCGGCGACGAACTCCCGCCAGAAGGTGTAGGTGCGCAGCAGCGGCGAGCCCAAGGTGTCGATATGCCGTCGGGCCACGGGCCATTGGCCGCTGTCGGCGGCAGCCAAGGCATCGATCAATGTGCTGCGTGCCGCGGCATCGAGGGACTCCGCCGCCGCTCTCGAGGGGCCGGCGAGCAGGAGGCCGAGCAGCAGAACGAAGCCGCCCACTCGTAGCCGGCAGCGCAGGCGTGGTCGGCCATCGGCTGCGGCCATGCGCCCGTGGCGGATCGCTGCGTCGTCTTGCCGGCCGGTCGACCGGGGGTTATGCTCACGCGTCATGCTGCTGCCTGTCGAATTGAGAGCCCACTGCTGCCCGCCGGGCTGGGGCGGGCGTCGGCGTGCCACTGGGCTCCGGCGACCAGTGGCGGTGGTGGCGCACCGCGGCCCTGGCCTCCAGCCCGTGGTCGCCGGTGCATGGTCGTCGGCCAGCGCGCCTTCATCAGGATGAACCCGCATGTTTCGTGGATCGATCGTCGCCATCGTCACCCCGTTTCGCGACGGCAAGGTGGACGAGCGAGCTTTTGCCGAGCTGATCGAGTGGCATATCGAGGCCGGCACGCACGGCTTCGTACCCGTCGGCACGACGGGGGAGAGCCCGACGCTCGACCACGCCGAGCACGAGCGGGTGATCGAACTCTGCATCGAGGTGGTGGCCGGCCGCCGTCCGGTGATCGCCGGCACCGGCTCGAACTCGACGGCCGAGGCAATCAGCCTGACCGCGCACGCCGCACGCGCCGGCGCCGACGCGGCGCTGGTCGTCACGCCGTACTACAACAAGCCCACCCAGGCCGGCCTCTTTGCGCATTACCGAGCCATCCACGATGCCGTCGATCTACCGATCATCATCTACAACATTCCCGGCCGCAGCGTCATCGACATGTCACCGCAGACGATGGCGCGCCTCGCGTCCCTACCTAACATCGTAGGAGTTAAAGATGCGTCAAACGATATCACCCGGCCGCTGGTGACGCGGCAACTTTGTGGCGAAAATTTCTGCCAGCTGTCCGGTGAGGACGGCAATGCGCTGGCCTTCCTGGCGCATGGCGGGCACGGCTGCATCTCGGTGACAGCGAATGTCGCACCGGCACTCTGTGCGGCGATGCAGACGACTTGGGCCGGTGGTCGGCCGGCCGAGGCCTTGGCCCTTCAAGACAAGCTTTTTCCCCTGCACACCGCCCTGTTCCTGGAGACCAGTCCGGCCCCGACCAAATACGCGCTGGAGCGCCTCGGTCGCTGTTCAGGCGAACTGCGCCTGCCGCTGGTCGGAATCGGCGAGGCCACGGCGCAGGCGGTCGATTCGGCACTGGCCCATGCCGGGTTGCTCGAGCCGGCCCAGGCATAGCGCCCAGCGAAAAGCCACGACATGAACGAGCGATTGCGTGCGCGCAAAAGCGTCGCCCAGAACCGGCGGGCGTTTCACGATTATGCAATCGAGGACCGCATCGAGGCCGGCCTGGTGCTGACCGGCACAGAGGTGAAGTCGCTGCGCGAGGGCCGGGCCACGATCAACGAGGCGCATGCCGGCGAGATGCAAGGCGAACTCTGGCTCTTCAACGCCAACATACCCGAGTATCGTGGCGGCAATCGCTTCAATCACGAGCCCAAGCGGCCGCGCAAGCTCTTGTTGAAGCGGCGCGAGATCGGCCGCCTCTTGGGCGCCGTGCAGCGCAAGGGCATGACACTGGTGCCGCTGTCACTCTATTTTTCGAAGCGCGGCTTTGCCAAGGTCGAGCTCGGCCTCGCCCGCGGCAAAAAGGAATACGACAAGCGGCAGGCGCTGAAGGATCGCGACTGGTCACGCGAAAAACAGCGGCTGCTCCGCCACGGCGCCAGAGAGGGCTGAGCTGCCGCGTCGACGACGATAACGGCACACGGTTACGGATTCTTAACGCCTGGCCGCTAGAACCGCACAGGCGTGCCTCGCGTCGAGGCCGCTGGTGCAGGAGCGGCAATGCTTGCGATCGTCGGCATCCTCATGGTCATCGGCCTCGTCTTCGGCGGCTATACCCTGGCCGGCGGCAAGTTCGGGATCATCGTCAAGGCTTTGCCGTTCGAGATGATGATGATCGGCGGCGCCGCGGTCGGTACCTTCTTGATCGCCAATGGCAGCACCGTGGTCAAAGGGGCGCTCGCCGATCTCAAGCGGGTGTTCAAGGGCGCCTATTGGACCCGCGAGGACTATCGCGATCTCCTTTCGCTCATGTACATTATCGTCAAGCTGCTGAAGACCCGTGGCGTGCTGGCCCTCGAGCCCCATGTCGACGATCCTGCGGAAAGCAGCCTGTTCGCCAAATACCCGAAGATCCAACACGATCACTTCGCCCTCGATTTCATCACCGATACGCTGCGGATGATGACGATGAGCATGGACGACCCGTACCAGGTCGAGGACTGTATGCAGCGACAGCTGAAAAAGCACCATGCCGAGTTGCATGCCCGCTCAGGCGCGCTGCAGAACGTCGCCGACGCCCTCCCCGCCATCGGCATCGTCGCGGCGGTGCTCGGCATCATCAAGACCATGGCCTCGATCGATCAACCCGTCGACGTGCTCGGCGGGATGATCGGCGGCGCGCTGGTCGGCACCTTTCTCGGCGTTTATCTCGCGTACGGCTTCGTCGGGCCGATGACCGCGAAGCTGAACCAGACCTATGAGCAGGATGGCCAGTTCTACGCCATCATCCGCGACTGCCTCGTCGCCTACTTGCAGGGCCACTCGGCACCCATCGCGGTCGAGCTCGCGCGCGGCAACGTGCCTTCGGAGCTGCAGCCGAGCTTTCAGGAGATCGATGAAGTGCTGCAGGCACTGCCGGCCGATCCCTTGGCTTCCTGAGCAGCGGACCAGGCGAGAGCGAAACGTCAGGCATGGCCGACAACAGCCCGATCATCATCCGCAAGGTCGTCGAAGAGGGCGGCCACGGCCATCACGGCGGTGCGTGGAAGGTCGCCTATGCGGATTTCGTGACGGCGATGATGGCGTTCTTCTTGATGCTGTGGTTGCTGGCGACCGCCGACCAGCAGCAGCTCAAGGGGCTCGCGGAGTATTTCAGCGAGGCCACGGCCAACAGCGGCAAGCCGGGTGGCGCCGGCGGGATGCTCGACGGCATCACCATCGCGACCGACGAGATGAGCGTTCGTCTGCCGACGTCACCGTTCGCGCCGGCAGTACCGCCGTTGACAGCCAGCCCGCGCGAGCCCGATCCGGAGGCGTTCACCCTCGATCTGGCGGCCGAATACAGTCGAGCCGAAGGGCTGGAACTGGAACTGCAGGGCGAGCTCGCCGACGAAACCTTCGAGGCGGAACGGCAGCGACGTGAGCAGGCGGCGTTCGATGCGGCCAAGGAAGCGATCTTGAATGCCTTGAGCCGGACCCCGGAGCTGGCCCGCTTCAACGACAGCCTGTTGATCGACGACACGCCCGAGGGTCTGCGCATCCAGCTCGTCGATCGTGATCAGACGGCAATGTTCCCCACGGCCTCGGCAGAGCTCTATCCGGCCGCTCGACAGCTGATAGAGCTCGTCGCCCGCTCGATCGAAAGCCTGCCCAACCGTCTCTCGATACGGGGCCACACCGATGCGCGGCCGTTTGCACCCGGTGCGGGCTACAACAACTGGCGGCTCTCCTCGGACCGTGCCAATGCGACCCGCGAAGCGCTGGTGGCCACCGGCGTGTCGCAGCACCGGATCGCCGAGGTGATCGGCAAAGCGGATTCCGAGCCGCTGGTCCCGGAGGATCCGGGCGATGCGCGCAACCGCCGGATCTCTTTGGTCATGTTACGCGACAGCGACGCGGCACTCGGCCCGACGAGTGCCACGAGCCCGGCACAATAGGCTGCCGAGACGGTTCCGATGCTCGTCACGCGGAACGAAAACAATCTGGGCGAGCGGCGTAGGGGCCAACGCGGCAGCGCAGGTCACCCGAACCTCGATCCCGGGTTCTCGACGAAGCCCGCGGGGCATTCTCGTCGTTTCCCCCGCGGGCAGCGCGTCGGCAGACGAGAGGCGTCTCGGCGCTGCGGCTGTCACGACTTCGACGACACGTGGCTGGCCCGGCTTTCTCACCACGTGCGCGGTTGACTGGTCGCTTCAGAGTGGCTGACAGGTAGTCGAAACCATCGATTGATCAGGCGAGTTGATCCGTCGTGCCTATGGCGTGGGTCTCGGCTGGTGGCGGTTCGGCGTTGTTGACGCACGGTGCGGCAGCGGTGCCGGAGGACGCGTTCATGAGGCTGCGGAGGTCAGCCGCGGGCGCAGTAGAGCTGCTCATAGAGCATCTGGGCCTGGTATTCGCCGGCCTCGGTGGGGGCACGACGAAGTGCGGATCGGCACCGCTTTCGCCACGATCGGGCGTCCATTCGGCTTACGCCACGACCCTCGTGCGACGGCTCCAGCTCTCTTTGCTGGTTCAGCGAAAATCGGCGAAGTGGCACCCAGGCTCGCCGGTTCGCTCCGCGTTGTGTTCGGTCCATCACGCGGCGGCAGGCCGCGCGATCCAGCCCTGCAAGGCGCGCGCTCACGATCGGCCGGCACGCCGATCATCCAATGGCGCAGGCGTCCAGGTCAGGAAGACCTGGACGGCCAGACCCCGACGGGGCGAGCGCGATGGCGATGTGGTCGACCAGCCGTTGATTACGGGCGAGGCCGAACAGGTCGTCGACGCGGTTGTCTTCGCACCAGCGAAGGCCAGGAGGCGTTCGATCCGAACCCTGGAGGGGACGGGCGATCCGAACCCTGTAGGGGACAGGGCCGGCAGGCCGTGAAGGGGTATACGCGATTCTCTGGCGAAGCCGCTGTCGACGCGCAGGACGAGCCTGATCCTCGGCCATGATCCGGAAGAGCCGCATCATCCATCCGCGAAGCGGCGATGGACAGCAGACCGTCGCGGGCGGCGCCGATCCGCCCGACGATACGCGCAGCTTTTTCGACCGCAACCCGCCGCTCTACGGCCTCCTGGCCGCGTCGCCTGCGGTGATCGGATCACCGCGCTACTGCTGCGCGATGCATCGGTGTTCGAGCGGTGCAGCTTTGTCGCGAGCAAGTGCCAGCCAAAGAAGAGATAGAGCGGCGGGTTGCAGTGGCCGTCGTTCTAGCCGTGCAAGAACCGGCCTTGCAGGTGGCCATGGTGCGGGTCGTCGGTGGCAGCTAAGTCGAGAACGATCTCCTTCGGCGGCTCGGCATCGGCGTCGAAGAACAGGCTGACGAGCAATGGCTCGATCGCCGCCGGATCGGGCACGAACCGGCGATAGCGCTCCGCCACGCTGCTGCCGTGCTCCGGCCGGTTCAGCGTGTTCTTGCCGGCAAACGGGGCACACCGGCCGTGCCGCACCTCGAGCCGCCCCAGGACCACGCCCATGGGCGGATCGTGCCGCAGCAGATCATAGTCGAACCGATCCGCGTAACGATCGATGGCCAGGAAGCCATCGATCCGGTCACGGAAAGGGACAGTCCCCGGCGACCCCGGAGGGCGCGATGCCGAGCACCCTCTGACCGACGAGGGTCGGCACATCGTGCCCGATCCGCTCGCGGCAACGCCATCGCCGAAGCACACGGCAAACCGCTCGATCAGCCCGATCGGCCGATCCGCGGCGCCGAGCAGCAGAGCCCCGGCGTTCGCGCCGATCGCCCCGCCGTGGCAATACGCCACCACCCGCCGGCCCTCGACGGGTGCAAAAAATAGCCCTCTCGCGCGACCCGCCAGCGCCATCGGGGAGCCCTCCTGCGACGGTTCAACGCGTTGGCGCAGATGAACTTTCCCACGTGCAGGACCCTGATGCACCGACCCCAGGCGAGAAATCCGGGCCGGGCTCCGGCAGGTGTCCATCGGCGGTGTTCCAACCGCGTGCGTGGTCGTTCACGAACGGAACCCGGCGATGAACTGCCGCAATCGCCAGGCGTCGACGGCCTTTGCGGCAAACCCGGAAATTCTCCCGCTGACTCGGGCCTCGTTCATCCTGGCAACCCGCCCAGCGACGCGGCAACCTCTTCATCGCCGCTGGCAGAGCCACTGTCTGCAGCCCACTCTTCGTGGGCGCCATCGTCGCCGCCATAGCCAACCCGATTCTCGAAGCCTTTCGCGACGGCCTGATCGCCACCGGAAAACCCAAATAGTCGTCCTCGCCGCCGCCGCCGGAGAGCTGCCCAGTATTCTCGACGCCATCATCGGGGACCAAAAAACCGCAGCAACCCGCTCGACAGCGGAGACAGTCGCTTCCTGTCACCGCGGGCCCGCCCCCTCTCGTTTCGGCGCCGGGCCCAGCGCGGAGGGCTCAGGCGAACAGCGAATCGATCGACGATTGCTGCAGACCGCTGCCGGCAGCGGCAGGACCGTTCAGCAGTGCCTTGTCGGCGTCGTCGAGCTCGGCCTCGGGTCGTGCGGCCTCGGCGATGAAGCGGTCGCGGCCGACATGCTCGATGATCGCGAGCAGGCGCTCGTCGACATCACGCAGCAGGGTCATCACCCGGGTGATGCGCTGACCGGTGATGTCCTGAAAGTTGCAGGCCTCGTAGATGCTGGTGACGGCCTCGATCGCGGCCTCCCGGTCGGCGCTACCCGGGGAACCGTCGCTGCCGGCATCGAAGCTGCTCTCGATGGTTTCGGCGGCGGTCAGGATCTGCTCGGTCGCGAGTTCCGTCGCGGCGACAATGGCGCCCAACTCGTCGACCGCCGATTGCACGCGATCGTTCTCCATCATCGGATGACGGATGGTCGCCACCTCGCGCATGGTCCGTTGGATCTTGTCGCTCAGATCCTGAAGCTCGGCTCGCAACTGGCCGATCGTGTCGTTTTCGCCAAGCATCGCTGCTCCTCGGGGTGCAAGCCCGCAAAAGGGCGGGTCGAGCGCGCGAACCCGCAAGCCGTCGCGCGACTTCGAAACCTACCGGCGAAATCTGAAGATAGTCTTAAGCCCACACGGTTTTTCGGCACTCGCCCGACACGGTCGAGGCGAAGCGCCTCAGGCGTAGCGGCGGAGCAGATGGCCCGCGAGATAGAGCGAGCCGCAGATCAGAACGACGCACGGTGTTTCGGTCGTGCCGGCGATTCGGGCGATGGCCGCCTCGGTGCTCGCCGCCGCTGCGGCGTCGATCCCGAGGGCTGTCGCGGCTTCGACGATCGCCGCCGGATCGCGGCCGAGCGGTTCGTCGGGCACCGGCACGGCATGCAGCCGGCGCACACGGCCCTGCATCGGGGCCAGAAAGCGGGAGGAATCCTTGGTTTCCAGCATGCCGACCACGAGCTCGACCGGCCGGCCCCGGGCGATCTCGCCCAAGCTTGCGGCCAAGGCCTGCCCCGCTGCGGGATTGTGGCCACCGTCGAGCCAAATCTCGAGCGGTGCGCCGCCGGCAGCGGCCGAGCCGGCCCTCGGCAGCGGCTGCAAGCGGCCGGCCCACTGCGCGTTCAGGATGCCGCTCGCGATCGCCGTCTCGTCGAGCCCGAGCGCCAGGCCGGCGCGAGCGGCGAGCGCTGCATTCTCGATCTGGTGTGTGCCTTTCAGACCTGGGCGCGGCAACGCCAGCTGCCGGCCCTCGGCATGCAGAACCGCACCCTCCGGCCGCGGCTCGATCGACCAGGCGTCGCCGTGCGCCGCCAGGGGTGCGCCGACGCTGTGCGCCTTGGCCAGCAGGACGGCGAGCGCTTCGGGGGCCTGCGGGCCGATCACCACCTCCACCCCGGGCTTGATGATCCCCGCCTTCTCGCCCGCGATCGCTGCGAGCGTGTTGCCGAGATAGGCCTCGTGGTCCATCGAGACGGGCGAGATCAGGGTGAGGCGCGGCCGCTCGACCACATTGGTCGCATCGAGCCTGCCACCGAGCCCGGTCTCCAGCAGCAGCCAGTCGGCGGGCGTGCGGGCAAAGGCGAGAAACGCCGCGGCCGTGGTGATCTCGAAAAACGTGATCGGATCGCCGGCATTGGCCTTCTCGCAGACGTCCAGGACCTCGGCGAGAAAACCCTCCTCGATCGGTCGGCCGTTGAGCAGGATCCGCTCGTTGAAGTGCACGAGATGCGGCGAGATGTAGCGGTGCACCTCGTGGCCGGCAGCGACGAGCATCGCGTCGAGCATGGCGAGCGTCGAGCCCTTGCCGTTGGTGCCGGCGATATGCACCACCGGCGGCACCTGCCGCTCGGGGTGGCCGAGCCGTTCGAGCAGGCGCTGCAGCCGGCCGAGCGAGAGATCGATGCTCTTGGGATGGAGCGTCTGCAATCGGGCGAGGATCAGATCGCTGCCGAACTGGGTCACCGTTGCCTCGTCACACCTGGAGAAAGGAATGCTTCAAGAGCGGTCGTCGGCCGCGTCGACCGAGGGCTCGGTCGACTCGACGGCGAGATCGGCCGCGGGCTCCGGCAGCATCGCCGTCGCCGCACCGAGCAGCGGCCGGCGCAACAGGCTCAGCACCCGGGCCAGGGTCTCTCGGAGCTCGAAGCGGTGCACCACCATATCGACCATGCCGTGCTCCAGGAGATACTCGGCCTTCTGAAAACCGTCCGGCAGCTTTTCGCGGATGGTCTGCTCGATCACCCGGGCACCGGCGAAGCCGATCACCGCTCCGGGCTCGGCGATGTGGATGTCGCCCAACATGGCGAAGGAGGCGGTGACCCCGCCGGTGGTGGGGTCGGTCAGGATCACGATATAAGGCAGGCCCGCCTCCTTGACCTCCTCGACCGCGATGGTGGTGCGCGCCATCTGCATCAGGGAGACCGCGCCTTCCTGCATCCGCGCCCCGCCCGAGGCCGTGACGACGACGAAGGCCGCCTCTTGCAGCACGGCGAGCCGGGCGGCGGTGACGAACGCCTCGCCGAGCCCGGCGCCCATCGAGCCCGCCATGAAGTCGAAGTTCATGACGGCAATGACCGCCGGCAGGCCGTCGACCTTGCCGTGTGCCGCCTCGAGCGCATCCTGGCTCTTGGTCTTGGCCTGGGCGTCCTTCAGACGATCCGTGTAACGCTTGGCATCACGGAACTTCAGCGGGTCGACCGGCGCTTTCGGCAGCTCGATCCGGGTCCAGCTGCCCTCGTCGAACAGGCTCGCGAAGCGGTAGGCCGGCCCGACCCGCATATGGTGGCTGCAGTGCGGGCAGACCCGCTGGTTGGCGTCGAGGTCACGGTGAAAGATCATCCGCTCGCAGGACGGGCATTGATGCCAGAGATTCTCCGGCACCTCGGCCTTGCCGGTCGAGCGGACCAGGGCCTGAAAGCGGGGGCGGACGTAGCTGGTGAGCCAGTTCATCGGATTGTCCGCCGTTCAGGCCGCCCGCGCGGTGCGGACCGCCTGGGCGAGGCCCCTGACCTTGGCATGCACGGCAGCGGCAAGGCCCTCCGTGTCACCGCCGGCAACGTGGCGGGCGACCTCGTCGACCAGGGCGGAACCGACCACCGCCGCATCCGCCAGCCGCGCGATGCCGGCGGCCTGCTCGGGCTCGCGGATGCCGAAGCCGACAGCGACCGGCAAATCGGTGTGCCGGCGCAACCGTTCGACGGCGGCCCCCACCATATCCGCGACCGGTGCAGCCGCACCGGTGATGCCGGTGATCGAGACGTAGTAGATGAAGCCCGAGGTGTTCCCCAGGACCTTGGGCAGGCGCTTGTCGTCGGTGGTCGGCGTGGCGAGGCGGACGAAATTCAGCCCCTTGGCCATGGCCGGCAGGCAGAGCTCGGCGTCCTCCTCGGGCGGCAGGTCGACCACGATCAGCCCGTCGACCCCGGCAGCGATCGCCGCTTGGAGAAAGCGTTCGGGGCCGAACTTGTGGATCGGGTTGAAGTAGCCCATCAGCACGAGCGGGGTCTCGCCGTCGGTCTCGCGGAACCGTGCGATGTGCCGCAGCAATCGCTCGAGGGTCATCCCGGCTGCCAGGGCACGCAGGTTGCCGGCCTGGATCGAGGGGCCGTCGGCCATCGGATCGGAGAACGGCATGCCGACCTCGATCACATCGGCCCCGGCCTCGGGCAGGCCGTCGAGGATCGCCTGGAAGGTCACAGGATCGGGATCACCGCCGCAGACGAAGGTGACGAGCCCGGCCCGGCCCTCGTCGCGAAGTGCCCGAAAACGCCGGTCGAGGCGCGAGGCGGTCATCGATGTTCTTCCTAGAAAATAATGGCGATCAAAGGGTGACGCCCATGTGCCGGGCCACGGTAGCGATGTCCTTGTCGCCTCGGCCGCAGAGATTCATGATGATGATCTGATCCTTGTTCATCATCGGCGCCTGACGGGTCACCTCGGCCAGCGCGTGGCTCGGCTCGAGCGCCGGCAGGATGCCCTCGAGCCTGGCGCAGAGGCCGAAGGCATCGAGCGCGTCCTGGTCGGTGGCCGTGGCGACCTCGATGCGGCCCATGTCCTTGAGCCAGGAATGTTCGGGGCCGATGCCCGGATAATCGAGCCCGGCAGAGATCGAATGTGGCTCGACGATCTGCCCGTCCGCGTCCTGCATCAGATAGCTGCGCATGCCGTGCAGGACGCCGGGTTCGCCCGCGGTCATCGCCGCTGCGTGCCGCCCGGTCTCGATGCCGTCGCCTGCGGCCTCGACGGCGATGATTCGGACCTCGGGATCGTCGAGGAAGGGATGAAAGAGACCCATGGCATTCGATCCGCCACCCACCGCCGCCACCAGAAGGTCTGGCAGCCGGCCCTCCTTCTCCTGGATCTGCGCTCGGGCCTCGGTGCCGATGATGCTCTGGAAATCGCGCACGAGGGCAGGGTAGGGGTGCGGGCCTGCCACCGAGCCGATGATGTAGAACGTGTCCTCGACATTGGTGACCCAATCCCGAAGGGCTTCGTTCATCGCGTCCTTCAGCGTCTTCGAGCCCGAGGTCACCGGGACCACCTTCGCCCCCAAGAGCCGCATGCGGAAGACGTTGGGTGCCTGCCGCTCGATGTCGCGCTCGCCCATGTAGATCACGCACTCGAGCCCGAAGCGGGCGGCCACGGTCGCGGTCGCGACGCCGTGCTGGCCGGCACCCGTCTCGGCGATGATCCGCTTCTTGCCCATCCGGGTCGCGAGCAGGATCTGGCCCACACAGTTGTTGATCTTGTGCGCACCGGTATGGTTGAGCTCGTCGCGCTTGAAATAGACCTTGGCCCCGCCGAGATGGTCGGTCAGTCGCTGCGCCAGATAAAGCGGCGAGGGCCGGCCGACATAGTCCTTGAACCAGCTCTCCAGCTCCGCCTGGAACCCTGGATCCTGCTTGGCCGCGACCCAGGCTTCCTCGAGCTCCAGGATATTCGGCATCAGTGTTTCGGCCACGAACCGGCCACCATAGATGCCGAAATGCCCGTCCTCGTCGGGACCGGCGCGAAAGCTGTTCGGGCGCTGGGTCGCTGAAACGGCGGTTGCCATGAATGCCTCGTTCAAACGCTGAGAGCCGTGATGTCGCGGGCCCGGTCGAGCAGTCGGACGATCCGCGCCGGATCCTTGATGCCGGGTGCCGTCTCCAGCCTGGACGAGACATCGACCGCCCGGGCACCGGTGAGCCGGATCGCATCCTGCAGATTGGCCTCGTCGAGCCCGCCGGCAAGGAGCCAGGGCAGATCGATCTGCTGGCCGGCCAGGAGCCGCCAATCGAAGGCGAGGCCGTTGCCGCCGGGGATGGCACCCGGCACCCTCGGCGGCTTCGCATCGAAGAGCAGCATGTCGGCGACGCCCTGATAGGCGGCGTGCCGCGCCACGTCCGCCTCGTCCGCGATCGAGAGCGCCTTGATCACCGGCCGCCCGGTCAGCGCCTTGACCGCCGCCACCCGCTCGGCCGTCTCCTTGCCGTGCAGTTGGATCAGATCGAGCGGTGCTTCGGTCAGGACGGCCCGGAGCCACGCATCGTCCGGATCGACGAACACGCCCACCGCCTCGGCCCTGCCCGGCCGCCCGTGCACCAGAGCACCGGCAGCCTCGGGCGTCAGCGAGCGTGGCGACGGCGGAAAGAAGACGAAACCCAGCCAGCGCGCGCCGCCCGAGATCGCCGCATCGCGGTCGACCAGCCGCGTCAGGCCGCAGATCTTCACATCCACCCGCATCAGGCAGCCTCGAGGTCCAGAGCAATGGCGCGGGCCCCCGCCACCGGATCGGCAGCTGCCGTGATCGGCCGGCCGATCACCAGCCGATCCGCCCCCGCCGCCAGGGTCTCGACCGGGTCGAGGGTACGCTTCTGGTCGTCGCCACCCGCCTTCGGCCGCACCCCCGGGACCACGAGCTTGGGTTCCTTGCCGAACGCTGCGCGCAGCGCTGCAACCTCCAGCGGTGAACAGACGATGCCGTGACACCCGGCCCGCAGCGCCAACTCGGCGAGCCGCAGCGCCTGCGTCGTCGCGGTCCCCGACTGCCCAGTCGCCTGCAGGTCCGTCTGATCGAGGCTGGTCAGCACCGTCACCGCCAGGACCCAGGGCTGCTGTTCGCTGTCGTTCGCGACCGCCACGGCGGCGCGCATCATGTCGAGGCCGCCGATGGCGTGCAGCGTCACCATCCGCACGGGCAGGGCCACCACGCCGCGCATCGCTCCCGCCACGGTATTGGGGATGTCGTGCAATTTGGCATCCAGGAAGATCGGCAACCCCAGCCGCGCCATCCGCTGCACCCCCTCGGGACCCCGTGCCATGAAGAACTCGAGGCCGAGCTTGATCCCGCCGACATGCGCTGCGAGCGATCGCATCAGATCTTCCGCCCCCTCGAGATCGGGGCGATCGACGGCGACGAAAACGGGGTTCTCGAACGACAAAACGGCGGTTTCCTCGGGCGGCTCGAAAGTGTTGCGGGGTTATAGCAGCAAGCCGAGACCGTCACCAAGCGATGCGGTGATCGGCAGGCTAGACCGGCAAGAGCGGAAACGAACGGTTGAAGAACGTGATGCAGGATGAACGCTGCAGCTCAAGCGCACCGCAGGCGGCCGGAGTGCCGCTCGTGCCGGCGCGCTCGGTGACCCACTGATCTACGTTTTGCTGGCGCCCCGGTAGCGCTGGGATCGGCCGGTTCACGGTGATCGGCCGCGATCGACATGGTCACCACCGGACCGGCTTCAGTGGATGGCCGACGGTCAACGGTCGGCGAGGCTATCGATTCGGGCGAGATTATCGCTCGGTGTCGCCACTCGAAGCTTTACGCTCACCGCACGACGAGGGTTGCGCCCCGATGCGGAGAACAGGTCGGTCAGGACTGGTTGGCGTTCCCCTGCAGGATACCGATGAGCTCGCGTCCGACACCTCCGGCCGTGTTGAAATTGCCCAGCAGGACGCCGATGTTCTCTCGCCCGCTGCCGCCGCCCGAATTGAAGTTACCGACCAGAATGCCGACATTCTCGCGGCCGCTGCCATCGCCAGAATTGAAATTGCCGACCAATATTCCTATGTTCTCGCGGCCGCTGGCCACGCCTTCGTTGTCGTTGCCGACGAGGACGCCAACGTTTTCCCGGCCGCTGAAATCACCCGAATTATTGTTTCCGACGAGCATTCCGACATTGTCTCGACCGGAATTGGTGCCGGAATTGTTGTTGCCGACCAATACGCCGGTGTTGTTGGTCCCGGCGCCGTCGCCGGTGTTGTTGCGGCCGTTGAGAATGCCGGTGTTGCCGTCGCCGCTGTTCAGTACGCCGACATTGTTGGTGCCGGTATTGAAAAAGCCGTAATTGCCGTTCTCACCGAGATTGACGATCTCGCCGATCACCTGCTGGCCGGCATGGACCCGATCGAGTTCGGCATTGTCGAGCCGCAGAGGTTCGGCCGCTGCAGCACTGGCCATGACGAAGAGACTGCCGAATACCAACAAAAGCGCACGCATGTGAGATCCCCCGCAGATCGATTGTACCGACTTCGGCCGACGGCCCATGAGCCTAGCCCGGGCGGCCGGCTGGGGCAACCCGGTCCGCCCGGCGTCGCGGCGCGCCCGCGGCTGCGCTCAGAGCCGAAAATGCGGCACGGCCCAGTCGGCGGTCACCCCGTGCTCGCTGGCCAGAGCGTCGAGGACCTTGCGCTCGGCGGCAAGGCTGGCCCCCTCGGGAAAGCTCGCGGCGTGAATGCCGCGCATGACGAACGCCGTCGCCAGGCCGGCATTCGCGGCACCCTGGATGTCGTGCTCGAAACTGTCGCCGACACCACAAATCTCGTGTGGCTGCAGATCCTCGAGGACATCGAGGCAGGCCTGGTAGATCGGCCGATGCGGCTTGCCGACATAGATCACGCGGCCGCCCAGCTTCTCGTAGCGTTCGGCGAGGCTGCCGGGTGAGCGGGTGAGCCCGCTTTCGCTCGGGGCCACGCGGTCCGGGTTGGCGCAGACCATCGGCAGGTCTCGGGCGACCGCGGCCTCGATCACCGAATCGAACGCCTCGAGCGAGTGGGTCAGCGCGTCGAGCCAGGTGAGGTAGATGAAATCCGCATCGGCCGGTTCCTGCACGAGCTCGAGGTCGAGCCCTTCGACAGGCCCCAGATCGTCGGCGCGGGTGAACAAGACGCAGCGGCGGCCGAGGCTCTTGAAGGGCTCGACCGTGCGCTCGTGCAGCGCCCGCCACGTCGCCTCGCCGGAGGTGACGATTCCGGCGAAAGCTGCGGTATTGAAGCCGAGGGTTTTGAGCAACGCCTCGTTGAACGACCGCCGGCGGCCGGAATTGCTGAGCAGAACCACGCGCTTGTTGCGCCGGGCGAGTTCGGCCAGCACCTCGACGGCGCCGGGATAGGGCCGCTCACCGTTGTGCAGCACGCCCCACTGGTCGACCAGGAAGCCCTCGTAGGCGTCGATAAAGGCGCCGACCCCGTCGACGATGGCGGTTGCGTGCAAAGCCCGATTCCTGTGTGGTCGAAAGGAGTGACGTCGAGGAGAAAACCGTGGCTAGACGTATCGATCCCGGGCTCGAAGGCAAGCGCGTTCTGATCACCGGTGCCAGTCGCGGCATCGGTGCGGCGGCCGCACGCCTGTTCGCCGAGGCCGGCGCGCGGCTGGCGCTGCACTACCGGCGCGAGCCCGCCGAGGCGGCTCGCCTCGATGGTGCGGTCCTGCTCCGGGCAGACTTCGCCGATCGCGCCGCACCGGCCATGATCGTCGAAGAAGCGGTCGCCGCCTTGGGCGGGCTCGACATCCTGATCAACAATGCCGGACACATGCTCGGCCGCACAGCCCTGGCCGAGATCGACGACGCGGTGATCGACCGGGTCTTCGATCTCAATGCCCGATCGGTGGTGACCGCGTCGCGCGCGGCCCTGCCGGCATTGCGGGCGAGTCGTGGCGTGATCATCAACGTCAGCTCGATCTCCGCCCATACCGGTGGCAGTGCCGGCTCCGCCCTCTATTCGGCGTCGAAAGCCTTCGTCGCCACCTTCACCAAGGCGCTGGCCACCGAGCTGGCGCCCGACGGCATCCGGGTCAACGCGGTTTCGCCCGGGACCATCATGACCGACTTCCACGCGATCTACTCGACGCCGGAAAAGCTGGAGGCGACCCGGAGCAAGATACCGCTGCAGCGCCTCGGTGCCGGCGAGGATTGCGCCGGTGCGTTTCTCTTTCTCGCTTCCGAGCGGCTGGGCGGCTACGTCACGGGGCAGATCGTCGAGGTCAACGGCGGCCAGCTGATGCCCTGAGAGCCCGGCCGCCATGGACCGTCATCCCCCCAGCAAGCGTGCCGAAGCCAGCCCGACGAGCACCGTGAGGCCGACCAGCAGCGCAGCCAGTGTGAACAGCGAGGCATGGTTGCCGACCCGGATCGGGGCGGTGCGCCGGTGCGGCCCGCGCCGGTCGCGCCCGGCCACCATCAGCAGATAGAGGCGGCCGCCTGGCCATGGCAGGCCGAAACGGATGTCGATCGGATGCTCGCCCCAGGCCATCTCCTCGGCCGCCTGCCTGAGCGCCAAGAGCTGCTCGTGGTCCAAGGAACGGCGCACCGTCCGCGGCAGGCGCAGCATCAAGGACTTGAACAGCCCGTGTCCGTCGATCGGTGGCGACCACCCGACCACCGACGCGGGCAAGACCGCAGGCCGTGCCGAAGCGCCATTGCCCGCCACGTCGCCGGTGCCCGCCACGTCGCTGGTGCTCGGCGGCGGATCACCCGCTACGGTGAGAGTGCGATCGGGCGGTGTTCGAATCGGCATCGCGAGCGGGTCTCCGCAGAGATGGAGGGGCCGGCGCCCGGCAGCAGCGGCGAGTTTCGGCGAAAGCCGCGCCGGGATGTGCCGATGACCTTAAGCGCCCAGCCGTTAACAGTTCGTTACACCGCGGACGTTTTAGCCCAGCCGCCGCCGGCAGCCATGGCACCATCGGGCGGCACGGCTCCGGGGCGATCCCGGTCGATTGTGGCGAGCGGGCGACAAACGCGAACGGGCCGGAGCGGCGCGACGCCACGACCGCTTGAGCCCGACGTCTGCGTTGCCTACAACCGGAAGAACCCGGGACAGGTTCGACCGTTGCCGGGCGTTGCATCGTGCCCGCGACGTCGATCGTCGGACCGCCACACCCGTTCGTCGGAAGATCGTGCTTGCCCATGTCCACCGTTCTCGCCGTGCTCAGGCCGGCGCTCTCCAGCGTCAACAAGAAGCTGACCCGTGCCGTGGTCCTCTACCCCACGAAGCCGTTTCTCGCGGTCGAGAAGCAGATCGGCCTCGAGCGCTGGCTGCGCGGCCGCGAACAGTGCCAGAAGCTGGCCGCTGCCGACGCCGTCATCGTCTCCTTCGGCAAGAGCGGCCGCACCTGGCTGCGCGTCCTGATCTCCCGTTTCTACCAGCTCGAATACGGGCTGCCGGAATGGCTGATCGGTTTCGACAATTTCCACTACCTGAACCGTGCGATTCCCAAGATCTTCTTCACGCACGACAACTACGTCAAGGACTACAGCGGCAATCACGACACCAAGGCCGACTACTACAGCAAGAAAGTGGTATTGCTGGTCCGCCATCCTGCCGACGTCGCGGTGTCGCAGTACCACCAGTGGCGCTATCGGATGCGCGATCGCAAGAAGACGATCAACGCCTACCCGGAGGAGGAGGTCTCGATCTTCGATTTCGTGCGCAACCACCCGGCCGGGCTCGAGAAGACCATCGACTTCATGAACGGTTGGGCGCGGGAGCGTGACCGGCTCGGCGCTTTCATGATCCTCCGCTACGAGGATCTCAAAGCGGATACCGCCGGCAAGCTCGACGACGTCACCCGCTTCATCGGCACGCCCGGCGACCGCACCTCGCTCGACGGCGCAGTCGCTTATGCATCCTTCGAGAACATGCGCAAGCTCGAGGCGGCGAACACGTCCTGGCTCACCGGCGGTCGGATGAAGGCCAGGGACCCGAACAATCCCGAGAGCTTCAAGACCCGGCGCGGCAAGGTCGGCGGCTTTCGCGACTACTTCACGGATGCGGAAGCCGACGCCATCTTGGCTTATGTCGACGCGCAGCTCGATCCGGTCTTCGGCTACGGCCGGCAGACCGCGAAAGCCGAGACTTTGGCGGCATCCGCCTGATTCGGCGGGTCGGCGGCCCCGCCCCGACCCCGCACCACCAGCATCGGCCGGCGATCGACGTTTCGGCCCGGCCGCGGAGAACCCGAATGAGCGAGCAGAAGCCTACCGTCTTCATTCATACCAACCCCAAGCAGCAGGTCGGAGCACTGGTTTCGGAATATTCCTTCAAGCGCAACAGCAAGACGCCCGACGCTTTTGCCGTGAAGATCGTCTCGACCGAGGATTTTCCCTGGTTGAAGGCGAAGGAGGGGCAGACCTACCTGCGCGACGGCTTGATGCGCGAGTGGCTCTACGACGATCTCCAGTCCTTCACGCCCCTGCGCTTCACCCCGCCGGAGTTGATGGGCTATCGGGGCCGGGCCGTCATGGTCGATCCCGACGTCTTCGCCGTCGGCGACGTCATGGAGCTTTTGACCCGCGACATGGGCGGCAAGGCGATCCTGGCCAGAAAGCGCGGCGGCGACAAGGAGTACGCGTCGAGCGTCATGCTCTTGGATTGTGCGAAGCTGACCCACTGGCGGGTCGAGGCCCAATTCAACGAGATGTTCGACAAAAAACGTGACTACATGGAGTGGATCAGCCTGAAGCTGGAGCCGCAGGCGAGCATCGGCGACCTCGAGGCAGAATGGAACGATTTCGATCACCTGACGCCGCAAACCAAGCTCCTGCACAACACCAAGCGCTGGACACAGCCCTGGAAGACCGGCCTGCCGGTCGACTTCACCCCGTCCTCCAAGACCCGGCGCTTCGCCCCCTTGGGCTGGTTCCGTCGGGCGCGCGAGGCCGTCCTCGGCCGCTATGGCGGGCTCGGCACCTACAAGCGCCATCCGGACCCGAAGCAGGAGGCGTTCTTTTTCGGTCTCCTGGCCGAGGCGATGGAGGCCGGGCACGTCAGCAGGGCCCTGGTCGAGGACGAGATGGCCAAGAACCACGTTCGCCACGATGCCTTCGAGGTCATGGCCCGCGTGGCCGGTTCGCCCGCCATGGCCGCCTGATCGACCGCCGCTACGAAGACCAGACGCGTGTCACACCTGATCAGCAACAAGCGCATCCGTAAATGGCTCAGGCGCTCGGGCTGGAGGTCGAGGCTGAGCGGCCCGGTCGAGGACTTGGCGTTGGTCGCCTTCTGGACGTGCTGTGGCTGGCTGTCACCGGAGCGCGCGTCGCGCTTCGGGATGGCCGTCGTCGGTACGTTGGGTCCGCTGACCCCGAAACAGGGCAAGATCGAGGGCAACCTTCTGGTCGCCTTTCCCGGGATGAGCAAGCCCGAGCGCCGGCGAATCGCCCGAGACATTTGGCACAACATGGGGGCGAGCGCCGGGGAATATCCGCATGTCGGCAAATTCGGCGTTCGCGCCGGTCCGACCGGCCCCGGTGTGGTCGTCGAGATCCCCGAGCACCTGGAGGCCAACTTCAGGGGCGAGCGGCTCACGGTCTTCGCCACCGGGCATCTGGCCAACTGGGAGGTGCTGGCAGCAGCACCGCGCCTCTGGGACGTCGATCTCGCAGTCGTCTACGCGCCGATCAGCGAAGGCATCGCCGACCGGCGGCTGCGGGCGTATCGTGAGCTGATGGGCTCCCGCCTGCTGCGTCGCGACGGCAGTGCGAAGTCGCTCCTCGCCCATCTGCGTTCCGGTCGGCCGATCGGCATCGTAGCCGACTATCGGATGGATGACGGCGAGCCGTTACCGTTCTTCGGCAGCGTCAAACCCACCACCCTGTCACCGGCGCGCCTCGCCCTCAAGGCCGGCGCCGACCTGGTCGCTGTCCGGGTGGTACGGTTGGGGCCGGCCCGCTTCGCGATCAGTGCCGCGGGCCCGCTGGAGCCGCCGCCCGGGCTCGCTGACGACATGGCACGTGCCCGGGCGATGATGACCGCCTTCAACCGGCATCTGGAGAACTGGATCCGCGAGCGCCCCGGCGAATGGGTTTGCGGCAAGCGCAGCTTCGACAAGGCTCTGGTCAAGGCGTTGTCCCATAGCGACCGGCAGGCGGCCGTGACCAGCGAGGTCGCGAATGCCCCCTGACCAGCGCACGCAGCCTGCTACGACCACGGATCGAGACCAGCCATGCTGAGCGACAACGTCAAGAAGGCCCTCGTGCTGGGCTCTACCGAACTCTTGCCACGGAACTGGCGTTTGGCCTCGAGGCGCGAGCTTTTGGCCCGTCTCGAACTGGAGAAGGCGGAGTCCACCGGTCTCTTGATCATCGGCCACCCGAAGAGCGGCAATACCTGGCTCAGGGTCCTGCTCTCCCGCCTCTACCAGTATCGTCACGGTCTGCCGGCGCACCTCGTCGTCACCTCGGACGAACTGCATCGCCGGGTGTCCGCCATCCCACGGATCTCGGCGACCAACGGCTGGTATTCGTACGAAGCTGCGGTCGGCGACAAGCTCGCCGTCGATGCCCCCGCGAACTCGATCCGCAACAAGCCGATCGTCTTCCTGCCGCGCCACCCGCTCGATATCGCGACATCCTGGTACCTGCAGGTCACCAAGCGCCAGTCGCGGGCGAAGTTCGAGCTGATCAACGCCGCGCTCGAAGCCCCCGTCGACCGGACGACCATCGACCGCTGGAGCTTCGTTCGCAAGAGTGGCTTCGGCATCGTCAACATCATCGATTTCCTCAACACCTTTCAAGCCCGCGTCGCCCGGCTGCCCCATGCGATCACCGTGCCGTACGAGGCGTTGCACGCCGACCCGGCGGCGGCACTCGCCCGCATCGGCGCGCTGATGGGCGAGAGGTTCACCGCCGAAGAGATCGGCGAAGCCGTCCGTTTCGGCAGCTTCGACAACCTGAAGGCGCTGGAATCCGGCAATTTCTTCAAGCAGAAGGGTCTCCGCCCCGGGATCAAGGGCGACGCCGAGAGCTCCAAGGTCAGGCGTGCGAAGGTCGGCGGTTACCGCGAGGATTTCACCGCCGAACAGGCGGCAGAGCTCGAGGCCCTGGTCGCCGAACGACTGGACCCGGCGCTCGGCTATACGGCACCGGAACCGGCGGTGCAGCCGACGGCCGCTGCGGGCGCTGCGTGAACGAAGCACCCCGCACTTGGCTCGTCCTCGGTGACAAGCCCGGCGACAACCGCCAGGTCGAGATCATCGCCGAGCGCCTGCCGTGGCCGATCGAGCGGAAGAACGTCATTCCCAAGCCGGAATGGGCGTTCGCCAAGCCGCGTGTGCGCCCGACCCTCGAGATTTTCGATACCGAACGGTCGGACCGCTTGCTGCCGCCTTGGCCGGATCTGCTGCTGACCATCGGCAGGCGGCCCTCCTCGGCAGCACTCTGGATCAGGGAGCAGAACGCCGGGCGCACGAAGATCGTTCTGGTCGGCAAGCCGTCCGGCCCGATCGGCCCTTATGACCTCGTCGTCACCAGTGCCGAGCAGTATCTCCCGGCACTGCCCAACGTCATGACCATCGGCCTGCCGCTGATGCGGGTCGATCCGGCACGCATCGCCGCGGAGGCGGCGCACTGGGCGCCCGCATTCGACGACCTGCCGCGGCCCTGGGTCGCGGTGCTGCTCGGTGGACCCACGGGGCCGTTTCGCTTCGACGACCGGCTGGTCACCCGGGTGCTCGATGCGGCGAACGACATCGCCAAAGGGCAGGGCGGCACCGCCTTCGTCGTCACCAGCCGGCGCACGCCCCCTGCCGTGATCGAGGCGTTGCGCCGGGGCCTGCCCGAACACGGCCGCCTCTTCGCCTGGGGTGACGCCGAGGCCGGCAATCCGTACGCTGCCCTGCTCGGTCTCGCCGATGCGGCACTGGTCACCGCCGACAGCATTTCGATGCAGACCGAGGTGGCGAGACAGGGCCTGCCACTCGGCATCATCCCGCTCGGCACCGGCCTCTGGGGCGGGCTCGACCGGCAGCGCCGGCGCTGGCTCAGACGGCTCTCGACCGGCCGCCTGGGCTTCGTCGCGGCCGCTCTGGCCGGGCTCGGCCTGCCGCTGCAGATCCGCGACTTCGAGGCCTTTCACGACCTGCTGGTCGGCCGCGGCATCGCCGTCCGCGACACCAGCCGCCCGCCCCGCCCGACGGGTGCGGCGAGTGACGAGGTGGATGCCGCCGTGGCCCGGATCCGAGCGCTGGTCGGGACGCCGCAGCGCCACCGCCCGGCCGCCTGAGCCCGGTCGTCGGTTTGCCGCCCGATTGCGGGTCAGCGGTCGATCGCTGGGATCGTCGAGCCTTCGAGCATGCGGCCGTCCGTCAACGCCTGCTCGCCGAAGGTGAAGGCGATGATCGGGTCCTGGAGGGTCGAGGTGTCGGCGGCGACACGCATGCCGTCGCGGCAGACGTCGAGGCCGATCGACCCCGACCTCCAGCCCCGCGGTCGAGATACGCCGGGCGCTCCTCGGTCATGAGAGAAGATCGCCTGACCGTAGCTCAGAGCCCCGATCTGCAGACCGAACGAGCCGCAGACGATGTTGCAGGAGCCGGTCGACTGGCGGCCCCGGCGGCGCACGCCCCCGGCGCACGCACCGCCGGCGATGAGCCCGCCCTCGACAATCTCGGGAAGAATCGGGGTGCCGACCGCGCGCTCGGCGAGCATCGCCGCGGCTTTCCAGGCATCGATCAGGGTGGCGATGGCGATCTCGGCCTCGATCTCTGCCGCCGGCTCGACGAGGACGGTCGCCCCGCGTGCCGAACGCGCTAAACAGCCGATCGGGCCGACTGCCACCCGGCGCCGGGAAACCGTCGGCGACAGGCGCCGAGGTCTCGCTCCTCGCGGCCGGCGCGGTCGCGAGGTGACGGCGCCCGCCATGGTCGACAGCATTCCCGGTCTGCGGATGCCGATGCACGTCGGGGCCGACCGTCTCCGTGGCGATCTCCTCGATGCCGCGGTCTGGCTCTGCCCCGTTTCCGGTTATGCCGAGAACGCGCGAGTCGGCAGCTGCTGCTTGGCCGCGACCATGGCGGCGAGGCCCCGAAATCGCGTCAGTAGATGCCGATGAAGTCGCTCGGGATGGTCGAGCGGTGGCGATGGTCGGCGCTCGCGACCTCGGCACGGGTGATGCGGATCGGAATGCCGCGCCGGGTGACCAGCTCCTTGTCGATCACGTCCCAGGCGAGCCGGCTGTGCGCCTCGCCGGCCTTGGCGAGAATCCGTTCGCGGATGTCGGGTGCCGGCTTCGGCGTGAAGGTGTAGTCGGCCTCGAGCTCGTCGAACTGCTCGAGATCGGGATGCACTTCGAGGAAGAGCTCGCCGCCGGCCCAGCCGAGCTTGATCGGGTCGTCCATGATCCGCACCGGCAGCCCGACCGGGACACGATCGAACAGGGTGGCCACGGCGTCGGGATACATCCGGATGCAGCCGCGGCTGACCCTGCGGCCGACCCCGTAGGGCTTGTTGGTGCCGTGGATCAGATAAGTCGGAAAACCCAGATAGATGGCGTGCCGGCCGAGCGGGTTGTCCGGTCCGGGCGGGACCACCGCCGGCAATTCCGGTCGATCGGCGCGGGTCGCCTCGGTCGGGTACCAGGTCGGCTCGGCCTGCTTGCGGGTCACGGTGGTGGTGCCCAGCGGCGTGGAGAAGCCGTCACGGCCGATCCCGATGGTGTGCACGTGCGGCACGGTATCCGGCTCGGGGAAATGATAGAGACGCAGTTCCGCGAGATTGACGATGATGCCGCGTCGCTCGTGCTCCGGCAGCACCCAGGCAGTGGGCAGGGCGACGAAGCGTTCCGGTCCGGGGACCCAGACATCGACGCCCGGATTGAGGGCAGAGATGCCGAGAATCCCGAGATCGCGTTCGAGCGCGATGTCGATCAGGGTCTGCTCACCGTCGGTGATCAGATGGCTGACGGCGCCGGCGACATCACCGTCGAGCGGTTCTCCGGGGCGACGTGCAGCACCGCCGACGGTGCCACCCTCGAGCGGGCCGGCGGGACCCGCGAACGGCATGATGTCGAGCACGTTCGCGGCGAGCGAGGGGGTGCTCGACAGGGCGGCCAGCCCGGCGGCAGCGGTCAGAAGGCGACGGCGGCTCGGGCGTGACAGAGACGCACCGCAGCCGCGCTCGTTGCCGTGCTCGACCCGATCGGTGCGTCCCGCCATGCTCGTCTCCTCGATAGTGCCCGCTTACCGGCTGCCGTCCGTTGCCGGGCCGGCGCCCTGCTCGGGTAGACAGTCCGGCGTCGTTCCGGTCGCCGTTTACTTGCGCAGGCCGGCGCGGAAGATCTCGTCCGCCTTGCGGCTCGCTTCGGCGGCGTCGGCCGCGGCACGGTCGGCGGCAGCGGAGGCCGCCTGGGCTTCGGCCTGGGCCGCGGTGGCTCGCTGGTCGGCCGCCTCGGCGATCGCCCGCACACTGGCGATCTCGGCGCGCACCTCGTCGATGTCGCCGCGCGTTGCACAAGCCGACAGCGTCACCAGCATGCCGGCAACAGCACTCATCATCACGAAACGTTTGGTCATCGGGTCGATCTCCTAAGCGGGGGCAGAAGGGATGGTCGGGCCGCACCCGGCCGAACCGCTATCCTGATGGTTGAGCAGACGCTCCCGAGCGGGTATAGTCACTCGCCCGGATTCGAGAAGGGTCTCTCGACATTTCAGGCGATGATCTCGATCGGTGTGCCCAGAGCAACACTGTCCCACAGTACATCCATCTCTGCATTCGTCACCGCGATGCAACCGTTCGTCCAGTTGAACACCCAGTGCCGATCGTGCCACTTCGCCTCGATCCCGGGGTCGAGGCCGTGGATCATGATCTGACCGCCCGGACGGACGCCGAGCGCTCTCGCCCGCCGGCGATCCTCGGCGTCGGGGTAGGAGATCTGCAGGGCCAGGTGGTAGTCGCTGTCGTAGCGTGCCGCGTTGATGTAGTAGCGCCCCTCGGGCGTGCGGCCATCGCCTTCATGGACCTTGTGGCCGCGCGGCTGAATGCCGAGCGCGACGTCGAACGTCATGATCACCCGGCCGTCCCGGTAGGCGTAGAGCTTGCGCTCGTGCTTGACGCAGCGCAGAAAGTCCACCGCGGCACGGCGCCCGGGCGATTGCAAGCCCACGGGACCGGCCACGCCAGGCCAACCGAGAAGCCCAGCCAGTCCGAGAGAGAAAGCGCGTCTCAGCATTCGTTCCTGCCACCCGCCTGCCCGACGGCGCAACGCAAGTTAAACTCACCGCTCGCCCTGTCCAGATACTTTCCTATCACGGGTTGATGAAGAAATCATTAACGGGGACGCGGATTCAGTGCCGGCCTCGGTCGATGTGTTGCGTTTCGATCCGCGCCAGCGCCAGTCCGGCGACGACCACCAGACCAGCCGCCGACGAGAAGAGGATGAACCCGGCAGCATAGGCCGACGCGTCGTAGACCCGGTTGCCGGCGACGGTGGCGCCGGTCCAATAGCTGTCGAGCACGACGCCGAAGAGGGTCTGGGCACCGGCGCCGAAGAGCAGCACCGAGGTGTTGACGATGCCGAAGGCCTGGCCCGCAGCGGCGGTGCCGAAAACGGCGCGGGCAACGGCGAAGGCCACGATCATCGCCCCACCCCCGAGGCCGAGCGCCAAAATCAACGGCAGCACGAGCACCATCGGCAAGGTCGGATAGAGCACGAGTGGCAGCCAGAGCAGCGCGTTGGCCGCTGCGACCAGGAGAATCAGCCGCGCCCGGTTCGCCACCCGATCGGCGATGGCACCCAGCGCCGGGCCGCCGACCGCCCAGGCGACCAGCATCAGCGAGGTGAGGCTCGCCGCGGTGGTCCGCTCGACGCCGTGCACCTGGACGAAGTAGGGAACCCCCCAGAGCCCGGCGAAGGCCAGGATCGGGGCACCGGTGAGCCCGGTGACGACGACCAGAAGCCAGGTTTCGGGCCGCAGCAGAATGCCGACCAGGCCGATCTCGGCCGGCGCGGGTCGCGTCGAGGTACCGGTGCCGGGGCGAGCCGCAACGTCCTCCCCCGCGGCCGGCGGCCGGCGGTCGCGGACGACGGTGAAGAGCAAGAGCGCGATCCCGAGCCCGACAAATCCCGTCATCAGCAGGGTCGGGCGCCAACCGAAGGCCTCGACCAGGAGGGCGAGCGGCAGCTGCGCGCCGACTGCCCCCGCCGTCCCGGCGGCCAGCGTGAGCCCGGCGACGAGGCCGAAACGCTGCAGGGGAAACCAGGCACCGATCAGCTTGAGCGTACCGATATAGGCGACCGCGACCCCGCCACCGATCAGCGCCCGGGCAACCAGCGCCGGCCAGAGTTCGGTCGCCGAGGCGAAGAGAATGCCGCCGAGTGCGGCGGTCACCGCACCCAGCGTCAGCATCAGGCGGGGGCCATAGCGGTCGATCAGCACGCCCAGGGGCACCTGGAGTGCCGCATAGGTATAAAAATAGCTCGCCGAGAGGGTTCCCAAGAGCGTCGCATCGAGGGCTAACGCCAGCATCAGATCATCGACGATCACCGAAGGGGCGACACGCTGAAAGAACCCGTAGGCATAGAAAACCGCAACAGTCGCCCAGATCAGCCGAGCCCGCCGCCACTGTGCCGTCACCCTCGTTTCTCCCGTTGCCCGTGGCTCGCGACATCCCGCTGCGCGCCCATCCTGCCGCCGATCGATCGCCGGGCGAGGCGGCAGAGCACTTGGCGTGGCCGGCAGCGGCGCGCTAGAGGACAGGCATGCGCGACGAGAAGCAAGATCCTGGACCCTGCGACCGGCCGTCGGTCGGTGTCGCGGTGTCGAACCGGGCGGTCACCGGCTCGCCCGAAGCGGCGCCGCACGACGCGCACCTCGTCGAGATCGTCGAGGCCGGCCGCCGCCCGGTCATCCTGCTCTGCGATCACGCCGGCTACGTGGTGCCGGAGGCGATCGGCGAGCTCGGCATCAGCCGGGTCAACCTGATGCGCCATATCGGCTGGGACATCGGGGCTGCCGCCGTGACCCGCGAGCTGGCGACGCGGCTCGAGGCCACGGCCCTCTTCAACCACGTCTCCCGGCTGGTGATCGACGTCAACCGCCGGCCGCGGACGATGACCTCGATCCCGCCGATCAGCGACGGCTGTGTCATCCCGAGCAACCAGCATCTGAGCAAGGCGGCCGTCGACCGCCGCATCCGCGACTACTTCCTGCCCTACCACAAGGCGGTGGCCCGGCGCATCGCGGCCTTCCGGCGGCAGGGGCAGATCCCGGTCTTGATCGCCGTGCACAGCTTCACGCCGCATCTCGACGGCGAGGACCGGCCGTGGCACGTGGGTGTGCTCTGGCGCGGTGACCGCCGCCTCGCCGGGCCGGTGCTGGAGCGGCTGCACGCCGAACGCGACCTGGTGATCGGCGACAACCAACCCTACTCCGGCCAGCGCGAATTCGGCTTCACCGTGACCTTCCACGCCCAGCGTACCCGGCTGCCGCACATCATGTTCGAGCTCCGCCAGGACGAGCTCGCAACGCCCGCCGGGGTCGCGCGCTATGCCCGCCTGCTCGGCGATTGCCTCGAGCCGGCGCTCGCCGAGCCCACGCTCTACAGCATCTTCGATGGTGACAACCTGCCGACCACAGGGGGGCTTCGCGCATGGCGCCACGCCGGCCACATTTCACCCTTGGGATAGAGGAGGAATACCTGATCGTCGAGCGCGCCACGGGCGAGCTCGCGATCAGCCCGCCGCCCGGTTTCATGGCCGCTTGCCGCGAAGCCTTGGGCTCGCAGGTGACCCACGAGCTGCTCCAGGCCCAGGTCGAGATCGGCAGCTCGATTTGCCGCAATGTCGCCAGCCTGAGACGCGAGCTCGCCGGGATCCGCCGCACCATCGCGGATTGTGCCGCCGAGTTCGACCTGGCGATGCTCGCCGTCTCGACCCATCCTTCGGCCAGCTGGCGGGTGCAGAAAAGCGTCGATCTCGACCGCTACCGCATCCTCACCGAAGATTTCCAGGCGCTCGCCCGCCGGCTCGTCGTCTGCGGCATGCACATCCATGCCGGGATCGACGACGACGAGCTCCGCATCGACCTGATGAACCAGGCCACCTACTTCCTGCCGCATCTCCTGGCGCTGAGCACCTCGTCTCCCTTCTGGGAGGGCCAGGATACCGGCCTCAAGGCCTTTCGTCCCACCATCTTCGGCGACCTGCCGCGATCCGGGATCCCCGAGCGGTTCGACAGCTATGCCGACTGGCAGGGCTTGCTCGCCGATCTCGACCGGATCGGCATCTGCGACGATCCGACCAAGATCTGGTGGGACATTCGGCCGTCGGTGAAGCACCCGACCCTCGAGATGCGGGTCTGCGATCTCTGCACCAAGCTCGAGGACGCGATCACCATCGCCGCCATCTACCAGTCGCTGTTGTCCTATCTCTACCGGCTCCGGGCGTCGAACCAGACCTGGCGCCACTATCGCCAGATGCTGCTGCAGGAGAACAAGTGGCGCGCCCAGCGCTTCGGTGTGGGCGGCTCGCTCGCCGATTACGGCAGGCGCCGCCTCGTGCCCTTCGCCGAGCTGATCGACGAGTTGATCGAGCTGTTGCGGGACGACGCGGCGGAACTCGACTGCCTCGACGAGCTCGAGCGGGCGCGCGAGATCGTCGCCGGTGGCACCAGTGCCGAGCATCAGCTCCGTATCTACCAGGCCGCGATCGCCGCCGGCGCCGAGCCGGCCGAAGCCCGCCGCAAGGTGGTCGACTGGCTGATCGACGCGACACTGGAGGACATCCCCGCCTGACCGCCCGTCGGACGGTCGAATCGGCCGGGGCGGGTCACCGGCCCGAGCGGTTGCCGAAGCCCGGGCTGCGCCATGGCGCGTCTCGGCCACGCCGGGCGGCAATCAGGGGGCGAGCGCCGGCGGCAAGTCCGAGATTCGGCATGGACCGAGGTTGCGGAGATGCCTCGCTGGCGTCGCTGCGCCGAGCCTCGCTCGGGAGCGTCGATGCGGAGCCTGGGCCTCGACTGCGCATGCCCCTGTGCCGAGACCAGATCGGCGTCGCGGCGCGTCATGGCCCCGCCGGGCGGCAAACGGCGCCCGGGCGAGGATGGCGTCGAGCACCGGCGGGTAGTGCGAATTGGCCATCGGCCGAAGCTTCGGACACGGCTCGCCCTCGCCCGCCGCGCTTTCCTCGCGAGCGTCGATGCCGCGCATGCGCCTCTTTCGTGCGCCAGTGCCGCTCCGCATCGGCATCTCGGTCTGCCGCCTTGCCGGTGACCTCGGCGTTGCGGCAGACCTCTTCGAGGATCACCGGAGGCGAGGAATGGCAGGGCGAGCGGCCCGCGCGTCGCATCGTCGACGCCGGTGAGCACCGATCGCCGGCGGCCCGACGACGTCGGCTGGCAGCGCGAAAGGGCGGCAGCTCGCCTCGGCGCGGCTCAGGAACGCCTGTAACTGGACCGCCATGTCCGCCGAGACGGCGGTCTGTTCCTCGACGGCGCTCGCCGTCGAGCCGTCATATTGCTGCACACTTTCCATTGCCGTCTTGATCCCGGTGAGCGCCTTGGCCGCGCCGGCGGAGGCGGTGCGCCACTCGTCGATCTGCCGACGAATGCCCTGCGTCGCCTCTGCTGATTGGTCGGCGAGCGTCTCGCCCTCGGCGGCGACCACGGCGAAGCCCTTGCCGGCATCACCGGCGCGCGCCGCCTCGATGGTCGCGTCGAGTGCCAAAAGATTGGTCTGCTCGGCGATGGCGTTGATCGTGTCGATGCTGGCGCTCATCGCCCCGGCCGTGGTCGCCACCTGCTCGGCCGCCGCGGTCGCCGAAACGACCAGGTCGAACGTCTCGGCGGTGGTGCGCTGCGAGCCGGTCATGTTGCTGGCGATCTCCCGCATCGAGACGCTGAGCTCCTCGATCGAGGCCGCCAGGTTTTCGGTCATGGCTTCGGCCTGCTCGCCGACGGCGCGGCTCTGCACCATCGCGGTGATATCGGTTGCGATCTTCACCACGCCGACCGGCCGGCCGTATCCTGGATCGGGTTGTAGGAGGCCTGGATCCAGAGAGCGCTACCGTCCTTGCGGAACCGCTCGAACGCGCCGGACTTGGCGGCGCCGCGGGCCAAAGCCTGCCAGAACGCGTCGTCGTCCGGGCCGAGTGCTGCCGGCTGCACGAACAGGCGATGGTGTCGGCCGACGATCTCGTCGAGGCGGTAGCCGGTAACGGCGAGGAAGTTCTCGTTGGCGTGGCGAATCGTGCCGTCAGTCTCGAACTCGATGATCGCGGTCGACCGGTCGATGGCGTCGAGCACTGCCCGCTGGTCGGCGATGTCCGGCGCCGGTCGGCCGGCGTCGACCGGACCTTCACTCGTGCTCGGGAAGTCGAGCATGCCCATCGAGTTCTCTTTGATGCTCCGGGTCAAAGCCGCATGCGCACTTTCTGGTCCATCTTTCCTAATTTTCGGTCAACGCCGGTCGATGTCGTCGACGCTGCCAAGGGTCGTCGAACGGTCGCTCGGCCCCTGCGAGCCCGCCCGACCGCACCGGCCATTCGAGACTGTCACCCGCCTGTCGCCCGTGCCATACTGCACCGAACTGTCACCGGGTTTCAGGGAGGGACAGCATGTCGAACATCACCCGAACCAGTCTTCTCGCAATCGCGGTCGCCGGCACCTCGATCACCACCGCCCATGCCGCCGAGCTGCGTATCGCTGCCGGCGATACCGGCGATGCCCTCGTGCTCTTGCGCGAACATCTCGACCGGTTCGAGGCCGAGACGGGGCACGACGTCACCATCGTGCCGCTGCCCTCCTCGACCACCGACCAACTCGCGCAGTACCGCATCTGGCTCGCCGACGAGAACCCCGCCGTCGACGTCCTCTTCATCGACGTCATCTGGTCCGGCCTGCTCGGCCGCCACCTCCGTGACCTCTCGGCCGCCGCAGCCGGCGTCATCGACCGGCACATCCCGGAGATCGTCGCCTCGCAAACCGTCGACGGCCGCCTTGTCGCCATCCCCTACTATACCGACGCGCCGGCCCTCTACTACCGCACCGACCTCCTCGATAAACACGACAAATCCCCGCCCGAGACCTGGGCCGAGCTGGAAGCCACCGCCCGCGAGATCATGGCGGCCGAGCATGCGGAAGGAAATCAGGACCTCTGGGGCTTCGTCTTCCAGGGCGGGCTCTACGAAGGCCTCACCTGCAACGCGCTCGAATGGGTGGCCTCCAACGACGGTGGCACGTTCATCGATGCCGAAGGCAACATCACCGCCGACAACCCCAACGCCGCTGCCGCCCTGGATCGGGCCGCCGGCTGGGTCGGCACCATCTCGCCGCCCGGCGTCATCGGCTACCGCGAGGAGGAAAGCCGCGTCTTCTGGCAGTCCGGCAACGCCGTTTTCATGCGCAACTGGCCCTACGCCTACGCCCTCGGCAACGCGCCCGATTCCGCCGTCGCCGGCAAGTTCGACGTGGTACCCCTGCCGAAGGGCTCGATGGGCACGGCTTCCGCCGGCACGCTCGGCGGCTGGAACGCCGCCGTCTCCGCCTACAGCCGGGAGCCCGAAGCCGCCACCGACCTCGCCCTCTTCCTGACCAGCGAAGAGATCCAGAAGGACCGGGCGATCCGCTACTCGTTCCTGCCGACCATCACTGCCCTCTACGACGACCCCGAGGTCGCCGACGCGCAACCGCTGATCCCCGAATGGCGCGAGGTGGTCGAGAATGCCGTCCCCCGACCCTCGGCCCCTACCGGCATCCACTACAGCCAGGTCAGCCAGGAAATCTGGACCGCCGCCCACAACACCATCGCCGGCCGCGGCACCGCCAGCGACAACCTTGCGGAGCTCGAGCGCCGCCTCCGCTTCGTCAGCGCCCGCGGCTGGTAGCCGGAGAAAGAAAGCAGGAGATAGTTGTGGGAAGGCAATGCCTGCCCACGCCTCTTCGTTACTTTATGTCGCTCGCAGGATGCGCGGCGCGCCCGTCGTCAGCGAGGGCGCGAACCGGCGCGTGGACGCGCCCAGCGAAATGGTGTCAGGAGTCTTTTTCGGAACGGTCGTTCATCATGCTCGCTCGGGGGTAGGTCGCCTTGCTGCAACGCTTGCAACGGTTGTGGGCCGGCGACCTGCCGTTGCCCGAGGCCTTCTGGACCTGGGCGGTCGGCGGTGGCCTCGTCGTCAACGTTCTCACCAGCCTGTTGTTCCTGGCCCTGGTGTCGAACGACCGGCTGCTGCTCGCGTTCATCGTCGGCTATGGCTGCTCGATACCCTACAACGTCGCAGCCCTCGTCGGTGTCTGGCGCTCCGCCGACCGCTATGGCGGCGATGCCGCCCTGGCCGATGCTGCCCGGATCATCGCTGCCGTCGGCCTTCTGCTGCTGAGCGTGACATGAGCCTTGGTCATACGACGCACTCCGCCCGCCAGAGAGGCTGCACCCATGCGCTACCTGCCCAGCCGTTCGCGGGTAGGGGTGTCAGGATTGTTTCTCGGATCTCCCCGCTCGAAGCGGCGCCGCATGGGTGGGCGGCCGCGGTGCCGGCGGTCGCGACGGAGCGCAAAGCGGCGAGTGCGCGGGGCGCTCGCCGCCGTCGGCATGGTCGCCCGGAGGCTCAGCCCTGCTCGCCGGCCTCGTCCCCGCGCATCGCCTGATCGTCGGCATCGGCGTCGTCGAGCGTGATGATCACCCGCGCGTCGCGCCGCTGCTCCTCGATGAAGCTACGGTCGATGTCGCCGACGACGCTCACCCGGTCGCTGCGCGCGATCTGCTGGTAGCCGAGCTCGTCCAACGGATGGTCGTCGAGTTCGGCAGTATCGACGGTCGGCTCACGCAGCCCGGTATCGAGCGTGAAGGTCTCGGCCGCGGGATCGGTCTCGAGCACGCTGCCGCGGACCGTGACCTCGCCGACGGCGATTCCAAGTTACAAGGCGATGTCGCCCCACCGGTCTTGCTCCCACGGGTCTTGCTGATGTGATTGCTTCTCGTCAACCAGCGTGCTTCAACCCGCGCGTGGCCGTGACTTGAGGAAAGTTGAAGGGAACTATTCTTTTGCTGACGCGATGAGGCGCCGGCGGTGCGCTCGATCGCCAGCGCGACGTGTGCTTCAGCGGCCGCCCGCGGATCTCCTCGGCTGAGCCTCGAGCCGTGGCGGTTCGATCGACTTGATGACCTCCGGTGCGTTTTTACGAACGCAGGGGTAGACATGCCGACCCGGTTATCGCATATGCTGGGTCTTCGTCAGTTTTGCCTAATGCACAGCGGCACGCGCGGCGGCGGCATACTGGTCTACTTAACCTCTCAGGTTGGGGGATCGGCATGATCCAGTCCTACGGCGGTGCTGCCGCCATGATTCGCGCCTTGGCGCAAGAGCTCCCCGTCATCGGTATCCGACCGCACCTCGTCCGGGCGCGGGCCGAACAGGTATTGGCGAGCTTTCCCGGCGACGTCCTCTACGCGGTCAAGTGCAACGACCATCCGGTCGTGCTCGAGACCCTCTACGCTGCCGGGGTGCGGCATTTCGATACGGCCTCGATCAAGGAGATCCGCCGTGTGCGGGAACTCCTGCCGGATGCCGTCTGCCACTTCATGCATCCGGTCAAGAGCACCGAGTCGATCGCCGAGGCTTATCACCTGCACGGCGTCCGCCGCTTCGTGCTCGACCATCCGCGTGAGCTCGACAAGATCGTGGCAGCGACGGGGCACGCCACCGATCTCGAGCTGTTCGTCCGGCTCGCCGTGCCCGGTGACGGGGCACTTCTGACCTTGACCGGCAAGTTCGGCACGGGCCCCGCCGAAGCGACCGAACTCTTGCGGCTGGTCAGGGGTGTCGCCGCCCAGACCGGCGTCACCTTCCACGTCGGCTCGCAGTGCCTCGATCCCGAGGCCTTCACGCGGGCCATCGATATCGCCGCGGGCGTCATCGCTGCGGTCGGCGGTGTCGATCACCTCGACGTCGGCGGCGGCTTTCCGGCCGCCTATACCGGTGACGAGCCGCCGTTTCGGGCGTTCGTCGAGGCCATCACTGCGACGGTCGAGCGGCACGGCCTCACCTGTGCCCTGCAATGCGAGCCCGGCCGGCTCCTCGTCGCCGAAGGGGCTTCCGTCTTCGCCCGGGTCGAGTTGCGTCGCGGTGCGGCGCTCTATCTCAACGACGGGGTCTACGGCAATCTCGCCGAGCTCAAGTGGGTCGGGCCGCAGTTCCCGACCCGGGCACTTTCGGCTAATGGGCCGAGGTCGGGCCGGGACCTCGCCTTCGACCTCTTCGGGCCGACCTGCGACAGCATCGATTCGATGCCCGGGCCGCATTGGCTGGCCGCCGATGTCGACGACGGCGATTGGGTCGAGGTCGGGATGATGGGTGCCTATTCCAGTGCGCTCCGCACCGACTTCAACGGCTTTGCCGATTGCCGGACCGTGCTGCTCGACGACGCCGTCTGGTTCGCCTTGGAGGCCGACCCGACGACCCTGGCGCGCGCTGCGTGAGGCCACCGCCGGCCGTGACCACCGGCGCTGCCCGGAGTACCGGGCAGCGCCGGTTACCGGTCGACGGCGAGCCTGAGCGTCCCCGCGAGATACTGGCATCCGCCTCGACCTTGCGCTAAGCCGGGCCACCCTCGCCACGCGGCCGTCGAACGTTTCTACAGGGACAACGCATGCCCGGTTATCTCGACCTCGAGCACCTCGCCGAGCGGGTCAGCCTCGGCCTGATCGACACCATCATCGTCTGCTTTCCGGACATGCAAAGCCGGCTGATCGGCAAGCGATTCCATGCCGAGCATTTCGTCCGCACCGGTCACGCCGAGACGCACGGCTGCGACTACCTGCTGGCCAACGACATCGAGATGGAGCCGGTCCCGGGCTACAGGGCTGCCTCCTGGGCCAAAGGCTACGGCGACTTCGTCATGGTGCCCGACCTTTCGACCCTGATCGAGCTGCCCTGGCTCGAGGGCACGGCCCTCGTCCTCTGTGACATCCAGGACCACCACCATCACGCCCCCCTGGCGCACAGCCCGCGGGCGGTCCTCCGCCGGCAGATCGAGCGGCTGGCCGAACGTGGCATGCGGGCGTTCATGGCCTCCGAGCTCGAGTTCTACCTGTTCGACGAGACGTATGCGTCGGCGCGCGAGCTGGGCTGGCAGAACCTCGCCACGGCCAGCGAGTACATCCAGGACTACGTGATCGGTGCGACCTCGAAGGAGGAGCGGCTGATGCGGCAGATCAGGAACGGTCTGGTCGGTGCCGGCATCCCGGTCGAGAACAGCAAGGGCGAATGGGGCCCGGGCCAGGAAGAGATCAACGTCCGCTACGCCGATGCCCTGGTGATGGCCGACCGGCACGTGATCTTGAAGAACGGCATCAAGGAGATGGCGCACGACGCCGGGGCCGCCGTCACCTTCATGGCGAAGTACAACTACGACCTCGCTGGCTCGTCCTGTCACATCCACGCCTCGCTCTGGGACGCCGAGGGCACGACGCCGCTCTTTCTCGACGAGAACGCGCCCTTCGGCATGTCGAAGCTGATGCGCCAGTTCGTCGGCGGCCAGCTCGCCTATGCACGCGAGCTCACCGCTTTCCTCGCCCCCTATATCAACTCCTACAAGCGCTTTCAGGCCGGCACCTTCGCGCCCACCCGGATCGTGCTCTGCGGCGACAACCGCACCGCCGGCTTTCGCATCGTCGGCGAGCAGACCAAGGCGCAGCGGATCGAATGCCGGATCGGCGGTGCCGACCTCAACCCCTATCTCGCCTTTGCGGCATTGATCGCGGCCGGGCTACAGGGCATCGATGACGACCTCGATTGCGGCGAGCCCTATGCCGGCGACGCCTATTCTGCCGAAGAGCTGCCCGAGGTGCCGAAAACGCTGCGCGAGGCGACCGACGCCCTCGACAAATCCGCGATGCTGCGCGCCGCTATGGGCGACGAGGTGGTCGATCACTACGTCCACACCGCGCGCTGGGAACAGGCCGAGTTCGATCGGCGGGTGACCGATCTCGAGCTGAAACGTGGTTTCGAGCGGTACTAGTGATGCGGGGAGGATGATCCTCCCCGCGCCCCACCCGAACTTTGCGCAGGTGCCCCGTGACAATCACCACCGCGAAGTCCCGAGGGGGCGTGGGGGAAATCATTTCCCCCACATCTTCCCGACGAGGAAAGAGACATGACGGCAGGGGTGCGGATCGTTTCGCCGATCGACGGCAGCATCGTCGCCGAACGCGCCTACGCGGGCGAGGCCGCGATCCAGAACGCGCTTCGCGCCGGGCGCGAGGCGCAACAGGGCTGGGCCGCCGTGCCCATTGCCGAGCGGCGCCGCTACTGCCTCGCCATGCTCGATGCGATGCTGGCCATGCAGGGTGATCTCACGGTCGAGCTCGCCCGGATGATGGGCCGACCGGTCCGCTACGGCGGCGAGATGGGCGGCTTCGCCGAGCGCGTGCGGCACATGGTGGCAATCGCCGAGGAGGGCTTGGCGCCGATCGAGGTCGAAGCGAGTGACGCCTTCCGACGGCGCATCATCCGCGAGCCTTTGGGCCTCGTCCTCGTCATCGCTCCCTGGAACTTCCCCTACATGACGGCGGTCAACACCGTCGTCCCGGCGCTGATGGCCGGCAACGCCGTGATCCTCAAGGCCGCCTCGCAGACGCTCCTGGTAGGCGAACGCTATGCGCAGGCGTTCGCCGCTGCCGGGCTGCCCGAGGGCCTCTTCCAGCACCTCGTGCTGAGCCACGCCGCGACCGAGCAGTTGCTCGGCGCGGGTGCTGTCGACCACGTCACCTTCACGGGCTCGGTCGAGGCCGGCCGGACCATCGAGCGCGCCGCGGCCGGCAGTTTCATCGGCGTGGGTCTGGAACTGGGCGGCAAGGACCCGGCCTATGTCCGCGCCGACGCCGATCTCGACCACGCCATCGAGAACCTGGTCGACGGCACCTTCTTCAACAGCGGCCAGAGCTGCTGCGGCATCGAGCGGATCTACGTGGCCGAGAGCCTCTACGACCAGTTTGTCGACGGTTTCGTCGCAACCACCGAGGCTTATAGTCTCGACGATCCGCTCGCCGAAACGACCACGCTCGGCCCGATGGCCCAGGTCAAAGGCGCCGACTCCGTGCGCGAGCAGGTCGCCGCTGCTGTCGCCGCTGGTGCCGAGGCGCTGATCGATCCCAGTCGTTTTCGCCACGACGGCGGCCCGGGCACGCCCTGGCTGGCGCCGCAGGTCCTCGTCGATGTCGACCACTCGATGCGCGTCATGACCGAGGAGAGCTTCGGGCCGGTGGTCGGGATCATGAAGGTCCGCGGCGACGAGGACGCCGTTCGCCTGATGAACGACAGCGCCTATGGCCTCACCGCGTCGATCTGGACCCGTGACCTGGATGCTGCGGCGGCCATTGCGCCGCAACTCCAGACCGGCACGGTCTTCGCCAATCGCTGCGACTATCTCGATCCGGCCCTGGTCTGGACCGGGGTCAAGGAGACGGGCCGCGGCAACGCGCTTTCCGTGCTCGGCTACCGCGCCCTGACCCGTGCCAAATCCCTCCACTTCAGGAGCATCGCGTGACGACGCCGGCCGACTACACGAGTGTCGATTGGAGCTATCCGACCAGCATCCGCTTCGGCCCCGGGCGCCTAGCCGAACTGCCGAAGGCTTGCGAGGTCGCCGGAATCGCGAGTCCGCTCCTCGTCACCGACCAGGGTCTCCGCGATCTCGAAATCACGCAAAGGGCCCGTGATCTTTTGCCCACCGCCGGGTTCTTCAGCGAGATCAAGGCCAACCCCGTCGACGCCAATGTCGAGGCCGGCGTTCTGGCCTTTCGCCACGGCCGGCACGACGGGGTCGTCGCCTTCGGCGGCGGTAGTGCGCTCGACGTCGGCAAATGCATCGCCTTCATGGCGGGCCAGACCCGGCCGATTTGGGACTTCGAGGATATCGGTGACGACTGGAAGCGCGCCGATGCCACCGCCATCGCCCCGATCGTCGCAGTACCCACCACCGCCGGCACCGGCTCCGAGGTCGGCAGGGCAGGGGTGATCATCAATACCGCGACCAAGACCAAAAAGGTGATCTTTCACCCGAAGATGCTGCCCGCGGTCGTCATCAGCGATCCGGAGCTCACCCTGGGCGTCCCGCCCGAGATCACCGCAGGCACCGGCATGGACGCGCTCGCCCACTGCCTCGAGGCCTATTTTGCGCCGATGTTCCACCCGATGTCCGAAGGCATCGCCGTCGAAGGCGCAAGGCTGGTCAAGAAGGCGCTGCCGCGGGCCGTCGCCGACGGCAGCGACCTCGAGGCGCGGGCGATGCTGATGGCCGCAGCCTCGATGGGTGCCGTCGCCTTCCAGAAGGGCTTGGGGGCGATCCATGCAGTCTCGCATCCGGTGGGTGCGCTCTACGACACCCCGCACGGCCTGACCAATGCCGTCTTCATGCCCTATGTCCTCGCCTTCAATGCTGCAGCGATCGAGACCAAGGCGGCCCGGCTCGCCGCTTGGCTCGGCTTGGCCGAGCAGAGCCTCGCGGGCCTGATCGACTGGGTCTCGGGCCTCAGGGACGCGATCGGCATCCCCCACACCCTGGTTGGCCTGGGGGTGCGCGACGACAGCAAGTTCGAGGCGATGGCGGCGATGGCGGTGGTCGACCCGACGGCCGGCGGCAATCCCCTGCCGCTCGACGTCGAAGGGGCGCTGCACATTTACCGGGCCGCGGCCGAAGGGCGGGTCGGCTGAGCCGATGGGCGCCGTTGCCACCCCCAACCCCGCGCCGGGCCGGGCGGCCGCGCACGTCATGTACGCGCTCTACGCCATCGCACTCTTCACCGCCGTGCCGTTCTTCGCCGGCGTCATCGTCGCTTATATCGGCCGGCCGGGGGCCGATGTCGTCTATCGCAGCCACCTCTCCTGGGGCATCCGCACCTTCTGGTGGGCGCTTTTGTGGTTCATCATCGGCGCCGTGCTCTCCCTGGTCCTGATCGGCTACGTGATCCTCGCGATCCTCTGGCTCTGGACCGCCTATCGGGTCATCCGCGGCTGGCTCCGCCTCGCCGACGGCCTCGCCATCGGCTGATCCCTCGATCCGGATGCGCCGGCTTCATGTGGGGACGGCTGGTGCTTCGGCAGCGCCGCTCAGAGTGGGGCCGTCGCCTGCTCGAGCCAGGCCTTGCAGGTCCGATCGAGCAACGGCGCCAATTCCTCCAACACCCGGGCGTGATAGGCGTCGAGCCAGCGCCGCTCGGGCTCGGTCAAGTGATGCACGTCGATCAGCCGGCGGTCGATCGGGGCGAGCGTGAGATTGCGAAAGCACAGCAGCGGCCGCTCGCCCTCCTCGGGCATCGCCGCGGACTCGATCAAGACCAGGTTCTCGATCCGAATGCCGTAGCTGCCGGGCCTGTAGTACCCGGGCTCATTGGAGAGGATCATCCCGGGGGTCAGCGCCGCGTCGCCGCCTCGTTTGGCGAGACGCTGCGGCCCCTCGTGGACGCAGAGATAGCTGCCGATGCCGTGGCCGGTGCCGTGATCGTAGTCGAGCCCGCGCCGCCAGAGGAACTGGCGGGCCAGGATGTCGAGCTGGCTGCCGGCCGTACCCTCGGGAAACACGGCCTCGGAAAGGGCAATGTGACCCTTGAGCACGAGGGTGAAGCGCAACGACATCTCGGCCGAAGGTTGGCCCAGGGCGATGGTCCGCGTGATGTCGGTGGTACCGTCGAGATACTGCCCACCCGAATCGACGAGATAGAGCGTGCCGGCGGTCAAGGGCCGGTTGCTCGTCTCGCTGACCCGGTAGTGGGGCAGGGCCGAGTTCGGCCCGTGCGCCGAGATGGTCTCGAAGCTCGGGCCGCGAAAGAAGGGGTGGCGGGCGCGCTCCTCGTGCAGATGCGCCGCGGCGTCGCGCTCGGTGATGCTGCCGTCGTGCGGCTGCTGGTCGAGCCAGGTGAGAAAGCGAACGATGGCGGCACCGTCGCGGCGCTGTGCCGCCAGTGCCCCTTCGATCTCCAGTAGGTTCTTTTTCGCCTTGGCGAGCGGGATCGGATCCGTGGCCTCGATCACCCGCGCCCCCGCCCGGTCGAGCCGATCGGCGAACGCCACCGCATTCGCGGCCGGATCGACCAGGACCCTGGCGCCGGCGGCACCGACCTCGTCGAGGCCGGCATCGAGCGCCTCGTAGGCCCGGATCTCGACCCCGTCGTCGACGACGGGACCGTCGGCGAGCTTTGCCGCATCGACGAACCAGCGTGCCCGCCCGTCGGCGGCGAGCAGCAAATGGCTGAGACAGAGCGGATTGTAGGGGACGTCCGAGCCGCGCACGTTCAAGAGCCAGGCAATGCTGTCGGCGGCGGTCACCAAAAGCCAGTCGGCGCCGGCCTTGCCGACCTCCTCGCCGATGCGTCGGCGCTTGTCGACACTTGCCTCGCCGGCATACTGCACGTCGTGTGCCACGACCGGTGCGGCGGGCGGTGCCGGGCGATCCTGCCACAAGGCATCGATCGGGTTGGCATCCAGAGCGCGAAGCTCGGCACCACGATTGCGGCAGAGACGCTGCAGGCTTTGCCGCTCGGCCTTGCGGGTCAGTTTCGGATCGTAGCCGACCACCATCTCCGGCCGCAGCCGGCTCTCCAGCCATTTGTTCGCCGGCTGCTCGGCGCTGTTGCAGCGCTCGAAGAGAGAGCCCGCCACTTCCTGGCCGATCTGCACCGTGTAGCGGCCATCGGTGAAGACGGCAGCCGCATCGTCGAGCACCACCGCCTGGCCGGCCGAGCCGGTAAAGCCCGTGAGCCACGCCAAGCGCTCTTCGGACGGGGGCAGATACTCGCTGCCGTGCTGGTCCGTGCGCTGCAGGACGAACCCGTGGACACCCTGCTGCCGCAACGCCTGCCGCAGGGCTTCGAGCCGCTCCGCCGTCACTTCAACGGCGCCATCACCATGATCATCTGACGGCCTTCGAGCTTGGGGAACTGCTCGACCTTGGCGACGTCGGCCATCTCCTCCTTGACCTTTTCGAGGATATTGATCGCCAAGTGCTGGTGCGCCATTTCGCGCCCGCGAAAGCGCATCGTCACCTTGACCTTGTCCCCCTCGTCGATGAATTGACGGACCTTTCTCATTTTGATGCCGTAGTCGTTCTGGTCGATCGACGGCCGCATCTTGATTTCCTTGACCTCGATGACCCGCTGTTTTTTGCGCGCGGCGTTGGCCTTTTTCTGTGCTTCGTACTTGAATTTGCCGTAGTCGAGAATCTTGCAGACCGGCGGCGTGGCGTTGGGGGAAATCTCGACGAGATCGAGACCGACGTCCTCGGCGCGGGTCAGAGCATCGCGCAACGGCACGACCCCGACCATTTCACCGTCTTGATTGACCAGCCGGACCTCCCGGGCCTCGATGCGGTCGTTGATGCGGTGTTCGTCGCCTTTTGTTTGTACTGCCATCAGCCGTGATCGACCTCCATTGTTTCAACCTGGTATCAACTCGGACGAGCATTTGGTCGAACGACTGCTGGTCGTTCGACCCGAGCGGCCCGCCCGACGAGTGGGACGCAAGACGTCAGTCGCGTTTGTCGGGCGCTGCGGATTCTCGCTGACACAGGGCAATCGCTGCGTCAAGCGAAAGCGCCTCCTGGCTCTGGCTGCCGAGCCGGCGCAGACTGACCTGCCGACCCTCGGCCTCGCGCCCGCCGACCGCCATGATCCACGGGACCTTGGCGAGCGAATGCTCGCGCACTTTGTACGAGATCTTGTCGCTTCTGGTATCGAGCTCGACCCTGATGCCGGCGGCAGCCAGGGCATCGCGAACCTCGCCGGCATAGGCATCGGCCTCGTTGGTGACGGTCGCGACCACCACCTGCACCGGTGCCAGCCACATCGGCAATCGCCCGGCATGATGCTCGATCAGGATGCCGAGGAACCGCTCCATCGAGCCGAGGATCGCCCGATGCAGCATCACCGGCCGATGCTTGGCCCCATCGGATCCCACATAGTTGGCATCGAGACGCTCGGGCAGGACGAAATCGACCTGCAGCGTGCCGCATTGCCAATCGCGGCCGATCGCATCCCGCAGCACGAACTCCAGCTTGGGGCCGTAGAAGGCACCTTCGCCCGGATTCGACGTCGTGTCGAGGCCGGCCGCGGCCGTGGCGTCGCGCAAAGCCTGCTCGGCCCGGTCCCAAACCGAATCCTCGCCGGCGCGGACCGGCGGCCGGTCGGAGAATTTCACCTGGATGTCGGTGAAGCCGAAATCGGCGTAGATCTGCTGCAGGAGTTCGCAGAACCGGACACTTTCGGCGGTTACCTGCTCCTCGGTGCAGAAGATGTGGGCGTCGTCCTGGGTGAACGCCCGGACCCGCATGATCCCGTGCAGGGCGCCCGACGGTTCGTTGCGGTGACACGAGCCGAACTCGGCCATCCTGAGCGGCAAATCGCGGTAGCTCTTCAAGACCTGGTTGAAGATCTGCACGTGGCAGGGGCAGTTCATCGGCTTCAAGGCGAGCACCCGGTCATCGGCTGCGACCGTGAACATGTGCTCGCGGAACTTGTCCCAATGGCCCGACTTCTCCCAGAGCAGCCGGTCGACCAGCTGCGGGGTCCTGACCTCCTGATAGCCACCGGCCTCCAGGCGGCGCCGCAGGTAGCTCTCGACCTCCTGCCAGATGCGCCAGCCCTTGGCGTGCCAGAAGACCGAGCCCGCAGCTTCCTCCTGAATGTGGAAGAGGCCCATTTCGCGGCCGAGTCGGCGGTGGTCGCGCCGTTCGGCCTCGGCGAGCTGATGTAGGTAGGCGTCGAGTGCCTTTTGCGTCGCGAACGCCGTGCCGTAGATGCGCTGCAGCTGTGCATTCTCGGCATCGCCGCGCCAATAGGCGCCGGCGACCTTGGTCAGCTTGAAGGCGCCGATCCGCCCGGTGGACGGCCCGTGCGGGCCGCGGCAGAGATCGAACCAGTCACCTTGATGGTAGAGCGTGACCGGCTCGCCCTCCGGAATCGCCTCCAAGAGCTCGTGCTTGTAGGTCTCGTCGATCGCGGCGAAGCGGCGATGCGCCTCGGCCCGGGTCACCACCTCGCGGCGAAACGGCCGGTCGGCCTTGATGATCGCCGCCATCTCGGCTTCGATCTTCTCCAGATCCTCGAGATGAAACGGCTCGCTCCGATCGAAGTCGTAGTAGAAGCCGTTCTCGATTGCCGGCCCGATCGTCACTTTCGTTTCCGGATAAAGGCGCTGCACCGCCTCGGCCATCACATGCGCGCAATCGTGGCGGAGAAGCGGCAGCGCCTCCGGATCGTCGGCGGTGATCAGCCGTACCCGGGCGTCGTGTTCGATCGGCCAGTCGAGATCGCGCAAGATCCCGTCGACCTCGACGGCGAGCGCCCGCTTGGCCAGGCTCTTGGCGATCGAGGCCGCGATCTCGGCACCGGTGGTGGTGCCCGCGAACGTCCGCTCGCTGCCGTCGGGCAGGGTGATCACCACTCTGCCGGCTCGGGCGTTCTCGGGCTCGCCCTGGCGCTCGACTACCGTTGCCATGACCTGGTCGACTTCCTTGCTTCGAGAGAAAACAGCACGTTGCGCCGCAACATGTGCGGCCGATCCCGCCGATGTCAATCGCGCGCGGCCGCCACGACGACCCGGCCGCAACGCCGCTGCCGGGCCGTGGCACCGACGAGGGCCCGGCGCTAGCAGGCTGCTGAAAAAGTCCCGATGGCCGCGATGCGGCAGAAATGACCGGAGGCGAGGAG